>Ga0136644_10000347_pt1 | contig 36977 bp, 32 predicted proteins | sample C_130820_EF_Meta_FD_94780 | JGI IMG/M metagenome (GOLD analysis project Ga0136644, IMG submission 94780) | Freshwater microbial communities from Lake Croche, Canada to study carbon cycling - C_130820_EF_MetaG (v2) (version 2) | ecosystem: Environmental > Aquatic > Freshwater > Lake | place...
GACCTGGGCGCGGGCCTCAAAGCCACCTATGCGCTGACCTCGTTCATCCAAGCGGACAGCGGCACGCAAGGGCGCTTTACCAACGACACCTTTTTCTCACGCGACGCCAATGTGGGCTTGTCCGACGCCAGCATGGGTAGCATCACCCTGGGCCGTGGCTTGGCACCCAACTTTTTGCCTACCGTGATCTTCAACCCCTTTGGCGACTCGTTCACCTTCTCGCCCTTGGTGTTGCACGCCAACGTACCGCTTTTCAACGGCACCGGCTGGAGCTCCACCACCCCGGCTGACACCGGCTGGAGCAACGAGGTGATTTACAGCTCGCCCAATATAGGCGGCCTGTCGGCCAACGTGCACTACCAGTTCGGCGAAATCGCCAACCAAGCTGGTAAGAGCAATTCAGGCTTCAACCTGCTGTACTTCAGCGGCCCGATGGCATTTACCGCCTTCATTGAGAGCGCGCAAGTCGGCAACCCAGTCAACACCGCTTTTGGCTACACCAAGCAAGACTACATGCTGGGCGGCAGCTACGACTTTGGTGTTGCTAAAGCCTTCCTGACCACTGGCCAAGCCAAGGCATCGAATAGCAACAAGACCACCACCAACTCGCTGGGTGCCTCTGCCCCTCTGGGTAAAGGCAAATTGCTGGCTGGCTGGGCGCAAACCAAAGTCAGTGGCGGCAACACCCGCAGCACGCTGAGCGTTGGCTACGACTACGACCTGTCCAAGACGACCGACCTGTACGCCATGTTGATGAGCGACCGCATCACCAACTACAGCAGTGGCACCAGCGTCGGCGTGGGGATCAGAAAGAAGTTCTAACCGGTTGCGGGACAGACCGCAGCGATACAGCCGCTTCGCTCTGTCCCTAACTAAAGTAAAACCCCTTGTGGGACAGACCGTAGCGGCACAACCGCGTCGCTCTGTCCCCAACTAAAGTAAAACCCCTTGTGGGACAGACCGTAGCGGCGCAGCCGCGTCGCTCTGTCCCCAACTAAAGTAAAACCCCTTGTGGGACAGACCGTGGCGGCACAGCCGCGTCGCTCTGTCCCCAACTAAAGTAAAACCCCTTGTGGGACAGACCGTGGCGGCACAGCCACGTCGCTCTGTCCCCAACTAAAGTAAAACCCCTTGTGGGACAGACCGTAGCGGCACAGCCGCGTCGCTCTGTCCCCAACTGATTAAAGTGGCGTGTCACGACCGAGAAAGCCCGATGCCATGCCCACCAAGCCGATTCGATTCATCCACCGGGGCCAAGTCGTCACCCGCCTAGACGTGCCACCCGAACGCACTCTTTTGGAGTTGTTGCGTGAAGACCTGCACTGCACAGGCACCAAAGAGGGCTGCGGTGAGGGTGACTGCGGCGCCTGCACCGTGGTGCTGGGCGAGCCAGCAGGCGATGGCCTACGCTGGCGCGCGATCAATAGCTGCATACGTCTGGCGCACTCGATAGACGGCATGGCGCTGTGGACGGTGCAAGAACTGCGTGCGGCTGACGGCAGCCTGCACCCGGTGCAGCAGGCCATGGTGGATTGCCATGCCAGCCAATGCGGCTTTTGCACCCCCGGCTTCGTCATGAGCCTGTTTGCCCAGTACCAAAGCCGCGTAGCCACCTCCTTAGCAACGACCGCCCAAACAGGCGCACCGCGCGCGCTGAGCCGTGATGAGGCGCAAGAAGCCCTCTCAGGCAACTTGTGCCGCTGCACCGGCTACCGCCCGATTCTGGACGCCGCGCAGCGCATGCACCAATACCCGGTGGTAGCGGTGGACGAGGTGGAACTGCGGCAGCAACTGCAGGCCCTACAAACGCCAGATGAGACTGCGAGCCTTGGCGGCCAAGCCTATCTGCAACCGCACCGCTTGGCCGAGCTGCTGCGCCTGCGCGCCCTGCACCCGCAGGCGCAACTGGTAGCCGGTTGCACCGATGTGGGCCTGTGGGTGACCAAGTTACACCGGCAGTTTGAACAGGTGCTGGATATCACCCAGGTGCAGGAGTTGCGCCGTATCGAACGCTACCGCCACCATGTTGCCATTGGCGCGGCAGTCACGCTGCAAGACGCTTTTGGCGAGTTGCTCAGCGAGCGGCCCCAGTTGCATGCCTTTGCCAGCCGCTTTGCCGGGCTGCCGGTGCGCAATTCCGGCACGCTGGGTGGCAACGTGGCCAATGGCTCGCCGATTGGCGACTCCATGCCGCTGTTGATTGCGCTGGGCGCCCATGTGGTATTGATGAGCCAGCGCGGCCACCGCGAGCTGCCGCTGGAGCAGCTCTACACCGGCTACCGCCAGAACCTGATGGCCGCTGACGAAGTGTTGGCGTGGATCAAAGTCCCCCGCCCGACAAAGCACGAGTGGCTGCGCGCCTACAAGCTTTCCAAGCGCTACGACGACGACATCTCCGCCGTGTGTTTGGCGTTGCGGCTGGAGCTAAAAGCAGGCCGCGTGGCCCAGGTGTCGATTGGCGTGGGCGGTGTGGCCGCCACGCCGCAACGCGCTTGGCAAACCCAGGCCGCGCTGCAAGGCCAGCCCTGGAGCGAGGCCCGCGTACAGGCCGCCCGCGCCGTGCTGCACCAAGAGTTTTCGCCCCTGTCAGACATGCGCGCCAGCGCCGACTACCGGCGCGACGCACTGGCCAACCTACTGCAACGCGCGTGGCTGGAAAGCCAGGGCCACGATGCGATTGCGCTGGAGCGCGTAAGGGAGCTGGCATGAACGCGCGGCCAGCAGCGAGCGCCATGCAGCGCCCGGCAGCCGCCGGGCACTCCCAGCCGCACGAGAGCGCGCGCGCCCAGGTAAGCGGCGAGGCGCCTTATGTGGACGACATACCGGAGGTCAAGGGCACGCTGTACGCCGCGCCCGTGCTCTCATCCCAAGCCCATGGCCGCTTGCGTGGCATAGACGCCGCAGCCGCCCTGGCCATGCCTGGCGTACGCGCTTTCTTCAGCGCCAAGGATGTGCCGGGCGACAAGATGCTGGCCACTTTTAGCCATGATGAACCGGTATTTGCCATCGACACGGTGGAGCACATCGGCCAAGTGGTGGGCATGGTGGTGGCCGACTCGGTGATGCAAGCACGCCGCGCCGCGCGCCGGGTGGTGCTAGACATTGAGCCGCTGCCCGCTGTGCTGAGCGTGCGTCAGGCGCTGGCGCAGCACAGCTATGTGCTGCCACCCGTGTTTGTGCAACGCGGCGACGCCCAGGCTGCGCTGGCGCGTGCGCCGCACGCCCTAAGTGGCGCTCTTGAAGTAGGCGGCCAGGAACACTTTTACCTAGAAGGCCAGGTGGCCTATGCGCTGCCACACGAGCAAAACCAGTGGCTGGTGTACTCCAGCACCCAGCACCCGGGCGAAATCCAGCATTGGGTGGCACACGCACTGGGCCTGGACAACCACCGCGTGCGCGTGGAGTGCCGCCGCATGGGCGGCGGCTTTGGCGGCAAAGAAACCCAAAGCGGCCACATGGCCGTGTGGGCCGCCATTGCTGCGCACCATCTGCGCTGCCCGGTGAAGCTACGGCTGGACCGCGACGACGACTTTATGGTGACGGGTAAGCGCCACCCCTTTGCCTACGACTACACGGTGGGCTTTGACAACGACGGGCGCCTGTGCGGCCTGCAACTGACGATGGCCGCCGACTGCGGCTTTAGCGCCGACCTGAGCGGCCCGGTGGCAGACCGCGCCATCTTCCACTGCGACAATGCCTACTTTTTGCAAGACGTTTCAGTGGCCTCCTACCGCTGCAAAACCAATACCCAAAGCCATACCGCGTTTCGCGGCTTTGGCGGGCCGCAGGGCATGGTGGTAATCGAGGCGATTCTGAGCGACATCGCCCGCGTGTTGGGCCTGGACCCGCTCGCGGTACGTCTGGTCAACCTGTATAGCGACGCACCCGCCACGCCACCGCGCAACACCACGCATTACGGCACGGTGGTGGAAGACAACATTCTGGCGCCCCTGATCGAGCGCCTGGCACGCGACTGCGGCTACGCCAAGCGGCGCGCTGCCATCGCCAGCTGGAACGCGACCAGCCCGGTGCTCAAACGCGGCTTGGCGCTGACGCCAGTGAAGTTCGGCATCTCGTTTACCGCCACTTTCTTTAACCAAGCTGGTGCATTGGTGCAGGTCTATACCGACGGCAGCGTACAGGTCAACCATGGTGGCACCGAAATGGGCCAGGGCTTGCACACCAAAGTGGCGCAAATCGTGGCTGACGAACTGGGCCTGCCATTTGAACGCGTACTGGTCACCGCCAGCGACACCGCCAAAGTGCCCAATGCCTCAGCCACCGCCGCCTCGGCCGGCACCGACTTAAATGGCCGCGCCGCACAAAACGCCGCACGCCAGGTGCGCGAGCGCCTCAGCCAGTTTGTAGCCGAGCAGCAGCAGTGCCCGGCCGATAAGGTGCAGTTGGCCCAGGGCGAGGTGATCTGGCCCACGGGCCGTATGACTTTTGCGGCTGCCGTCGATCAGGCTTACCACGCGCGCGTGCAACTGTGGAGCGACGGCTTTTACAAGACGCCAAAGATCCACTACGACAAACACACCCTAAGCGGCCAGCCCTTCTTTTACTTTGCCTATGGTGCGGCCTGCACCGAGGTGGTGATCGACACCCTCACCGGCGAAAGCCGGGTGCTGAAGGTGGACATCCTGCACGACGTGGGCCAAAGCATCAACCCGGCACTGGACATCGGGCAAATCGAAGGCGGCTTTATTCAGGGCATGGGCTGGCTCACCACCGAGCAACTGGTTTGGAACGACAAAGGCTTTTTAAGCACCCATGCCCCCAGCACCTACAAAATCCCCGCCACCGGTGATGTACCCGCCCACTTCAAGGTGGCGCTGTGGGGCCAACCCAATCCGCAAGACACGGTGTTTCGCAGCAAGGCCGTGGGCGAGCCGCCCTTTATGCTGGCGTTAAGCGTGTTCGAAGCCCTGCGCGAAGCCGTTTCCGCCGCCCGCCCCGGCCCGGTGGAGATGAATGCCCCCGCCACCGCCGAGACTCTGCTGCGCGCGGTGCAGCAGGGTGTGCAGACATGAGGCGCAACGGGTTGCAGAAATAGCGGGCGAAGGCTTACCCGACCACCGCAGGGCAGGACTCGCCTCTTGTTTTGCTGGGCAGTACGTCAGGTGATGCTTGTCATGGGCAATCAGCCCCCGCCCCCACGCCGCTGGGTCAAGTGATCGAGCGGCGAACTCATTTGCCCGCAGGCGCAATCCAGACCGCTTCTCGTACATTGATCTTTTTAGGAATAATGCCCAGCGCCAAGAACGAGTCCGCCAATTGCTGCTGCTGCAATATGTTCGTTTCAGTAACGGGGCCTAATGTGAACTCCGATCGGTTAAAGGAGATGCGCCAAACCTTGGCGTCAATGCCGGTCGCCTCCGCTGCCAAGGCCGCCAACTCCTCTCGGTTCTCGCCAGCTTTGATGGTTATCTTGCGAAACTCGTCTAGCACTGCAGACAGCAGCGCTGGATACTTGCTTGCGAAATCGCGATGCGCTATGTAGTACGAGGAGCTTGCCAGCCGTTTATCTGCGGTGCTGGCAATAACTTTTGCGTCATAACGCGTTTCTGCAATTGCGTAATAAGGATCCCAGACAATCCACGCATCGATATTCCCGCCGTTGAATGCAGCCGTCGCATCTGCTGGTGCCAAATAAACGGGTTCGATATCCTTCAAAGTGAGGCCAGCTAAAGCCAGCGCCTTGATTGTCACGTTTTGCGCGCTAGAGCCTCTTCCGAACGCGACTTTTTTGCCCTTTAGATCCGCCAGCGTTTTGATGGGCGAGGTCTTGGGAACCAGCAGCGCATGGGGTGCAGAGGGAGAAGCCGCCGCATACACAATATTCGAGCCACCCGCCTGCGCAAAGATAGGCGGCGTGTCTCCCACCGCGCCCACATCAATAGCGCCCGCCCCCAGCGCTTCCAACATGGGGGGGCCAAACTGAAACTCCACCCATTTCACACTGTCAACGCCCAGCGTTTTAAGACGCTGCTCAATCACTTGTTGCTTGCGGGCCAATACCTGCACGCTGGAACCCTTTTGCCAGCCGATCCGAACCTCCTTGGGAAGAGTCTGCCCCTGGCTTAACGATGGCAAGATAGCCCCGATAGCAAGTGCCACGGAACCCGCTACAGCAAACACTCTGCGCTGCTTGTTCATTTATTTCTCCAGTAAGTAGTTACGCACTATGACCATACCAACTGCCAAAAAGCACTGATGTGACGGCGAATGGGAAGATGCGCGAGCGCACTTGTCGAACCGTAGGCATGGTCGGTTAAAAAGCCCGGCGACCATTGTTAACGGGATACGCGCCGCGACAAAGACGACTGCGGAATATCGATAGTTGAAAACCACCGCATGGGTGGCCACTGCTTTTAGCGGCATACCGATTGAGCTTAAAAAAACACGGTTGCCGCTGGGCCGTGCAAAGAAAAAGCAGCAAAACAGAGGATAACAAGCAACGCAGCGCCAATGCCCACGGTAACTCGATTACACCCCTTCTTGTTGCCCTACATGGTGAATTTACAGCAGGTGAATGCAGTACATGCCAGAATGGCGCCATGCCCGGTTAGCAGTCTGATGCCGTCACCAACCTTCGCTTTTCCTCTGGCTATTTTGACCCTGCTCGTGACGCCAATTCTTTCTCTCTTGGCAGCTCGACGCTTGTCTCGGTGTAGGCCGCAAAATCAACGCCTGAGCTTTGTGGTTCTGCTGGCTAGCATGACCGTCATCGCACTCAGTTGCTTCTTCGGAATTGCTACTTCGGTTTACGAAGTCAATGCACTCGCGCTAGCGGCAGCGTATCTTGCATTCGGGATATTAGCCTTCTCAGCATGCCGCATCCGACCGAAGATTCTTGGGGTATTGGTTGGCATGATTACCGTATTGCCCATGCTGCTGGGCGTTCTTTTGGCAACGATTGGCATGCTTGTGCTCGCATTGATCGTTGGTGATTCTTTGCCAATCTATCACGGCTTTACAGATTCGAACCATAAGTGCTATGTCACGTCGTTTGGCAACGCAACGACTTCTCACGGAGGCTACGATGTGACGCTGAAGCGGCAAGTGCCAGTCCTATCATTCATTGAATACACCGTACGGCGACGGCGCTTCATAGATCCTGACTTTCAGCCAGTTGAAGCCTGTCAACGAGTGAGCAGTGAGAGAACCGGTTAACCTACTGAGCCACCGAAGAGGGCGACCAATTTCTTCAGCATTGAGCGCCTAACGGTCTGTATCGTGTAACCGCCCCAAATCCACTCATAAGCGTGACTGCCCACTACAGCGAGCAACTTCGATGAGAAAGATAAGGCCGAAAACAGCATCAAGGAGGGATCACTCAGGATAATTGCATGCGTAAATTGGGATGCAGTCAAGCAGCATGCAGACTGGTCACCGATTCGGTTTTTTTGAAAACCTTTTTATAACAGGCGGAGTGAATGGGACACGCTGCCAAATGCCAAAAAGCTCAGTAACTACGCGGTTTTGCGCCTTTTGCCACTAGGTTGGACACCCAATAAGTGGCTCACCTCAATGTGCAAGTGAGCCACCACTGTAGCGCAGATTTGAGTCTTGATTTCTCCGCCATACCCACGACCACTGCCACTGCCCCCCTCAGGCCAACCCGGACGCCCCAAGAATGGGCGTAAATGGGTGTTCTTTTGGCACCATCGCGGTTACGCCCACAAGCAGGCTGAATGGGCCTCTTTGGGGTTTAAACGATGGCTACCGCAACAGCGGTACGCTTTAGCCCCGTTAAGCCTCACCTGCTCGCGTTGCCATCGCCAACAGTGCGGCAATCCAGGGGCCGCGCTTGAGCGCAATCAAGCCAAAGTCTTTCAGACTGAGCGAATGCCAACAAGCTGAAAAAGTTTTCTTGTTTTCGTACCAGATGTCAATTCCGAAACTGGCTGGTGCGCCAGGCGCCATTGTTTTTGGCGTCCTGTAAAGGATGGATAACGGGCCATCCTTTAGGCTCAAAACAGGGCCAGCAACGCCGCCAAGTTTTTCTTCAACTCCCCACCGCTCGACACAACGTAGTCCGGCTTCCACTGCTATCGGAAGCAACTCAAGTTGGGATACCTGGTCGATATTACGTGGTTGCTGGGGCAAGGTTTTCATTTTTGGTGTTACGAACAAAAGGGGGACTTGAATAACAGCCTATCAGAAATCATGCGGGTACTAGTCGACACCCTGACTGTTCCGGTATTTCAACAATATTTATACGCGATCAAGAATCGCTTCCGCTGTAACTCCTCTGTATAACAAGCTTTCAAGGTGGCGAATCTGTCGCGATACTAAGGTGATGTGATGATTTTGATCATTCAACACCCAAGTGCCAGGGTTTCCGGGTCCGGCATGGCCAGTCGCACAATCGTAAATATACCGATCACCGTGACTGAATGAGTTGCCCTGATACTGGCCGAACTGAACAACACTCAGAGCAAGTTTTCGATATTGCTCATATTTATCATCAAGCCTAAGGCTGTGACCTCGGAAGATATGGATAAATTTTCCTTGCGTGTACCGAATTTTTCCGTTGATATGTGTGGCTGGCGTGAGATCACTGAAGTCGGGATGAATAACACCATAATCACTGTATACAAATTCAAACGGCAAGCTACTTGAACGCAAATGAATCCAAAGAGCAAGCTCGTTTCTAAAAATGCTCGCCGAGCCATTTTTCTCAACCTGAGAAACATTTTTCGGAGCACTTGACCCCGAGACAATAATTTTTCGGACAACGATGGTGTGGGCCAACTTCTCGACAAAATGAGAAACTGTGTCGACAAGTGAGGCAGTCTCTTCTTGACTCGCCATGTATCGACAGTCAAATAGCAAATCGAGCCACTCAGTCTTGAGCCCTCGGTCCCGCAATTCGACAATTCCGTCTAATGTGTCATCAGGTGAATCTAAGTCATCACGATCAAGACGAATTAGCAAACCTCCCGACCTGTTTGCCTGAGCAATTACGGTTGACCAAAGCTGTTGGTCTCGGTCAAATCCATACACAGGGTTGAAATTCAAACCCATTGCGTTGAGCTGACCATACGCGACTTCAAGTACCGGTTCATTTTCTGAAGTCCGTGCTCCCGGCTTCAGCAGAGGCAGGTCTACGAAAAATGGATGCTTTGCATAGAGCTTTTCCAATCGCTTTGCAAACAACGCGAATTTAACCTCCGGTTTATCCGTGGGTAAAAACGGAGGAAGCTCAAATATCGGTCTAACCTGACCAGTCAAGTCGCCGCTTAAATAGGAGAGTGCCTTAATGTCATTCATTTTTCCTTTGATGACTGGGGCATAAAGATAATTAGTATCCAATTCGGCACTCCCTTGGTTTCATCGACTCAAAAACGACTTGCCAAAAACTTCGAACGAATAGAACCTTGTCCCACCATATCGGTAAACAAGGCGTAGTTTTCGGTTTCTTTCTGAATTCTTCCGGCAACGATTGCCGGACTAATCCCCAGTTCAGATGCGAAAGACAAAATGCCTGCTCGCGTAGGCATCTGGCGAACTGATGCAGATTTCCAAGATGCTCGGGAGATTAACCAATCCCGAGCTATTCGATTGGCTTCCTTTTCCACTACCTCCGTACTTTCTTTGTCGGCAAGACGGTCAAGAAATACATCCCCGGGGTTATTCAAGTGTTTGTATACATGGGCTAGCTCGTGAAGAAGGGTAAACCAAAAATTATCAACCCGATCAAAACGAAGAGTCAACCCAATGACGGGATTGCCATTCCCAGCAAGCATCGCCGCCCCATCCAGCTTTGTTTTAGGCAAATGATCTTCAATCACTACGGCAATTCCAATTTCGCGCAGAGCATCTAAAGCCTCTAGCGGTCCATTTTCAAATCGACTAAGTGCAACGAGATTCGCAACGAATTTTTCATTCAAATTCTTTAGTTCAAAACGATGAGCACCCCAATCTGGGAATTCAGAAGCTTTTGAAAGTACGCGCGCTTGCCATGCGGTTAATGCATAAACTGCTGGCCATGAAAAAGCATCGCCCTTTATTGTTCGTCGAGCTAGCACACCCATCTGTGCACCACCCATCGCATTTTCAATAAAATTGCGAACTGCTTCGGCAGCCAATTCATCGTTATTTTTCTTATTGGTCAGCGCAATCCACCCCCGAGATGCCATTTCTCTTATCGGGAACTTCGACCAATCGATTGGTGCCTCAGTTGAGTCCAGCTCTGTCTTTTGCTTCTCTTGAGTTGAATCCTGCAAAAGAATCTCTGGAGGGATTCCCAAACCATTCGACAATTCCCGGATCATGCTCACGGTAAGTGGGCGCTGTCTTGAGAGAAATTCAGATACTCGACTTCTAGACCCGAAGTATGGAATCAAATCGACTTGTTTAAGGTCCTGCTCCATCATGCGAAACTGAACAGCTTCCACGGGGTCCGGCAATTCGAAGGCAAACTCCTTCTTTTCGTAGTCCTCAACAAGCAGCGACAAAAGCTCGAGCTCGGCCCCAAGCTGCGACTCCGAATCAGGATCAGAGACAACCAATTCCTCAACTCGTGCGAGGTACTGCCTGTATTGTTCCTTGCTCTTAATAACTGCGGGTTTCATTTTTCCATTTTTCCCAGTTGATCTTGCTGTATGCGGTGTGGGTTCCAATCCAGCGGATCGCGACTATTTTTGTTTTATAGGCCACTTGTGTCACAAGCCGGTACTCGTTACCTTTCACATTAAAAATCACCATGTTTTCCAACAGAAAACTTACTGTTGAGTATCTGAATTTGACGTCATTTGGCGTTCCCCATGTCGCGAGCCGTGCGTCTGCAAGCCACGTGCGCACCCACGTCCTTGCAGGAGGATGCAAGGCGAGAAAGTCGGATAGCTTGTCTGTTCCAATCACGCGCATGAGACCAATCATATCAGAAAAGTTCCCATATTGGGAACTTTTCTTGTGACTCTCCTACTGCCATCGACGGTTGGTGTAATCATCATTGCTGGCTGAGCGCTCTGATTTTGCATACCGCACGCGCGGTACCCTGCCTAGTGATGACATGTGCCCGTGACCAGGGGTGTCCGCGCCGATTGAATATTGACCCAGGGTGCCGATTCAAATTTGACCCAGGGCTGGTCGCTGAATTTCAGATCAGCAACTGTGGATAAGTATACGGTTTGTGATTCTTGGCGGTGCCGACCTCTTCTCCCTAGGCGACCGAATGGTGTGGGGGGCCGACGCGACGGCGGCGGGGAGAGGGCGTGCCCTCTTCCGGGGGAACTGGGGGTGCAACCCACAGCTTGGGAAACGCCAGCAGGCGTTGGCGCAGCGCGCTGCTGGCAGGCCTTGATGGTCCCTAGAACGCAGCCTCCTCTCCTTCCCCTGATGCTGCTGGCTTATTGCCTTTGCGTTGGCTCTCACGGGCCTTGATGCGCGTCTTGGCCGCCATGCTGCTTTGCTTGAATCGGTAGGACTCGTTGCCGGTCTCGACGATATGGCAGTGGTGGGTCAGCCGATCCAGCAAGGCGGTGGTCATCTTGGCGTCGCCAAATACCTGCGCCCATTCGGCAAAGCTCAGGTTGGTCGTGATGATCACGCTGGTGTGCTCGTACAGCTTGGAGAGCAGATGAAACAGCAGGGCACCACCGGCCTGACTAAAGGGCAAGCAACCCAACTCGTCAAGAATGACCAGGTCTACGCGCAGCAGCGCTTGCGCCATGCGACCGGCCTTGCCCTCGCGCTTTTCGCGCTCGAGTTCGTTGACCAAATCAACCGTGGAATAGAAGCGCACACGCTTTGCCTTGGTGTTGATGCCGGCCACGCCCAATGCTGTCGCCAAGTGCGTCTTGCCAGTACCGGGGCCACCGATGAAGACGACGTTTTGCGCGGTATCGGTGAAGTCCATTGTGCTGAGTTGCATGACCAACTTTTGATCCACCTTGGCACCATCGAAGTCAAAGCCTGCAAGGTCTCGGTGCAGCGGGAATTTGGCCTTGCTCATCTGGTGGTTGACCGACGCCACGGCCCTGTGGCTGTACTCGGCGTGCAACAAATGGGCGAGCACCCATTGCGCCGCCGTGATGTCCGCATCCTCAGGGCTGTCGTGCGTCTCACTCATCTCCTGCCAAGCTTGGCTCATGCCCAGTAGGCGCAAGGCCTTGAGCTCGGCCACGATGCCGTTGCCCATGATGTCGCGGCTCATGCTTGCACCTGCAGTTCAGCATCGATGCGCAAGCCATCGTATCGGCTGGTGTTAGCCATAGGCAGCTCCTCCAAACGCAAGCTGTTCTCGACGTTGGGCGGCGGCGCTTTCTCGCTTAACCTGGCGACGAAGTTGAGCACGTTCTCTATGCTGAGCACGCCCGTTTCGATCACCAACTCGACCGCTACCAATACGGCCTCCAGCCCATGCGTGGTGACACCGTGCAGCACCTCTGCCATGGCCTTGTCGCCGCCCTCGTGGCGCATCAAACCAAGACGTAATTTCAGCAATGGCTCGGGCATGTCGGCAAACGGCGCGCCGTTGCGCAGTGCGCCAGGCTTACGCTGTATCAACGCGATGTAGTGTTGCCAGTCATAGTTGACCTGGCCACGTCCGGCAAGTCGTGCGTGGCTGGCGACGATCTTGTCGACGATGGCAACCGCCACGTGGTACGCGTAAAGGCGACTGCTGACGCGCTTGCCAGCGTACTCGCAGGGCAAGGAGTAGCGGTTGCGATCTATCGCCACAAGGCAGGTGCTCGACGCCTTGGCCGGTTTCTCCACATAGCCGTCAAAGGCCGTCGGCATGGGCATCATCTCTGCCCGCTCTTGCTCCAACATTTCCAATACGCTGAATTCCCGGTGCTCGGGATGGCGCACCTCGGCCCACAAGGCTTTGCAGCGCCCGGCCAACCAGACGTTGAGCTCGGTGAAGCTGCCAAAGCGGCGTGCCTTGGCCTCGATCCAAACGCGGCGGCGACTGTCTTGCACGTTCTTCTCTACGACACCTTTCTCCCAACCGCTGGCGACGTTGCAGAAGTCGGCGTCAAACAGGTAATGCCCGCACATCACCGCAAAGCGTGAGTTGACCTTGCGGCCTTTTCCCTTCTTGACCTTGTCCACCGCCGTCTTCATGTTGTCGTAAATGCCCCGGCGTGGCACGCCGACAAAAGCCTCGAACGAACGTGTGTGCGCCTCGAACAACATCTCATGGCCTTGGCTGGGAAACGCCACCAGCCAGAAGGCGCGACTAAAGCACAACTTCATGTGCGACAGATCAATCTTGCGGTAGATGCCACCGATGACCAAGCCCTCGGTGCTCCAGTCAAATTGGAACGCCTCGCCGGGTTCAAACTGCAAAGGCACAAAGGCCGTGACGTTGCGACTCTCGCCCCCGCGCCATGCGCGAATGAAATCAGTCACACGGGTATAGCCACCTTGGTAGCCCTGCGTCTTGATTTGGTTGAACAGCGCGCGGCCTGCGCGCCGCTCACGTTTGCGCCTGAAGCTGTCGGCCTTGAGCGCTTGCTTTAACTCGGCAACGAACGGCGCCAACTTGCTAAAGCCCACCACCCGCACCTTGTACTTGGGTGGCGCGCCCTGCACGGCATCCCGAAGCCACGTGCGTACTGTGTTACGGGCCAATCCCGTGCGCTTGGCAATCTCGTGAAACGACAACTTGTCGCGCATGTACATGCGCCGAATTCTTCCCAACATTTCCATGGTAATCACCTTGTTTGCCCTCTGCCCAAAATTTGGGCATGGCCAGTAGATCACCTGGGTCAATTTTGCGTCGGCACTACGCCTCTTGCTGGGTCAATTTTCGACCGGCGACAACAGAAAACGGTCTGGCGCGCCGTCTGGCCCCGCTCCATGACGAACTGACTGCGTTGTTCAACCAGCGCGAGCAGGTGCGAGTCGCACACATCAAGGCCGTGGCCGCTGCCAAGATGGAAGGCTACGCGTCGTCTGCCGCGCAATTGGCCGACTTGTTCGCGGAGATTCTGGCCCTGAACGACGAAATCATGGGCATCATCAAGTCCGACCCCGGCATCATGGCCCCTCAGTCCATGCGCATCTGTCTCCCCGGCTTCATCGGCCAGTCGGAGCACCTGCTTACTCAGGGCGGCTTCCCGGCGGTCAAGGCCGCAGCGGCGAAGCGTGTCCGCGCCAAGCTGGAGGAAGACGGCGTGATGTAGTCGTCGCCAAATAATTGATTACGCCGCAAGTGCCTCAACCAAATCCATTTGCGTTGAGGTGCGCTTCCTGCCGAGGCCAGCAATGGCCGCAAGATCATCAGCAGGAACGTTCGCCAACTCCTTCGGTTCGAGCTTGTGCATGCCACCACCGTAAACGCGACCATTTCCAAGTAGGACCTCTGGAGCAATCGAGTTCAGTGCCAGCCAAAGGCGTCGAAGAACACCGGGATCGCGGGCCAATGCATCGGCAAGAACCGGTTGCGGATATAGCATCAAGTAGACGTTCGTCGCTGTGGCCAGCGAATTGTTCAGAAGGAACCGGAACGGTCTGCCATCGTGGTCGCTGCGCCCAATGTAGGTGCAAACGATAGGCGATGCGGGCCTTCGTTCCTGCATGTACCAAAGGCGACGTGTTCGACAAAGGTACCCAGGTGCAACTTGTTCTATGCCTGTCTGCAAGTACGACCAAAGTGCAGGCTCATCACGAGCGATTTCCTCGGCGGGCCGGTCGCAGTCTAGGAGGAACAACCTCTTTTCCAACAATGGAAGACCGTTTTCATCGCCTTTAATTTCATTGCTCTTGATGTAACGCGTGCTCGGCAATATGGGCCGCAAAAAGCGATGCGGTAGGTTCAAATCGTGCACAGCTTCTTCGCTCAAGATAAAGAAATTGTTATCACCGGTGGCAAGGCCACGCTTGATCTTGAACAGGTCACCGAGACGGTAACCATCGTGTCGCACCTCAACCTCCTGTCGCGGATAGCGCGTCCATTTTTCAGTTCCTTCCAAGTCCACTACGCTCACGGACTTGCACGAAGCTGGTTGCTGCATAGTCCCGCCGTAGGAAAATTTAACGTGGTGATTAGGTGGGGACTTTTCCTTCTTAAACCACACAACCGCTGACGACACCAGCGCATCGTCAAACTGAACATCGTTTGGGTCGAATCGATGAATGTGCAGCAGCGTAACCTCACTCAACAGATACGCTTTAAGCGCACGTCCATAGTTCACATCCATGAACTCGCTAGGGATCAACCACCCTGCCACACCGCCATCTGCCATCCAATCATGCGCCAAGGCCATGAAGTAGCAATAGAGGCCAGCCAGCCCGGAAAGCTTAACTCCAGCCACATCCAAAGCAGCTATCTTTAAACGCGTTTTTTCACTAGTACTCAAGTGATGGTGACGGACATATGGCGGGTTGCAGATCAAAAGAGTGGCACGTTTCCGTTCGTCAGAAAACGGCTTCTGTTTAGTGAAGTCTGTCAGCGAGATTTTGAGTTCCGTCCCCTTCCATAGCTCTTGCGAGGGTTCGCCATAGTGCGGATCAATTTCAAAACCAACCGCCGATTCCACTGGTTGCCCCTGCGCCGTTGCAACTAGAGCGGAATAAAACGACCCTGTTCCGATTGCTGGATCAAGAAACCGTACAGGCACTCGTGCCTCCAGCAGACCAAGACCGTAGGCAACGACGCCCCGCGCGAGTTGCGTCGGAGTTGCAAACTGTCCGAGTTTGTTGCGTTCTGTCTGTGACTTGTGCCCATCCAGTTTGACTTGTAGTTCGCAGCGACGCTTTTCGATGGCTTCCGCGTTATGGTGCATGTTCACAATCCGAAGTGCTCAAGATCATCAATACGATGTTCCCAAACCCAATCAATGCCTTCAGCCGCCTCATATCCAAGGTAGCCACTATCGAAGTAGCCGCATAGAAATAAATTGAACCGAACTTGCTTGCCGTAGGTATTGCGAAGCTGTGCCATCTTTACGGCCTCTTCTTTGCGGCGCTTGTTAGTATTTGTGAAGTCACCAGCCGATTTCGCCTCAAAAAACAAAGGGAAGTCACCGGGCTTACCCGCCTTCGGCATCATGACAGCATCAATCGGAATGTTGATCGACTGGACGCCACCTTCAAGCTTTATAGGAACGTTCATTCGGAAACTAAAAGTACCCGGTGGCATCGCGTCGAACTTGGAGCCTTCACCTGCGGGCAATTGCTTGTACCCACGTGCTTCAAGCCAAGTCTTAATTGCAGATAGCTGACGCTTTTCCTGAGCGTTGCGGATTATTGGATTTGCAACAGCGCCGCAAAGGCGATCCGCTACGATGGTTGCTGCTCTGTGAACTTCAACGTCTGTCGCCACTTGCGTTCGTCCGAGCCATATAAAAATATCCGGGTCTGCCATCTTCTCGATGATCGTCGTTATCTTGGCGAGTTCAATATCAACTAATGCCGTAGCCATGCGCACGGGGAGCTTCTGCTCGTCCTCCATACGCTTGACCATGCTGGCTGATACGCCAGCCAAACCAATTAGCCTATCCACAGCTAATGGAGGGCATGTTGACATTCGCAACGTCGGAAGGATTTCTGGATGTCTACGAAGCATGGCTGGCTTAATGTTTGTCAGATTTCCGGTCGCGTGAAGCGCAGCCTCAACATCCTTGGTCGTCTGAAGTCGTGTGGAGCGGAAAGCCACTGGCGCAAAGCGCATGAACCAATCGTTGTACATGTCCACGGACAAGGCAACATCGGACTTCCAGTTTTGTGGTTTGTTCAGATTGACAGGCATTGTTTCCTTCAGCACCAATAAGACCAAAATCATCCTATTTCATCGGTGCGGCAATCATCGCAGAGGAAGCTGACAAACATGGCCGTCTCAAGTGATGGAGCACTGACTCCAGAACTTAAAGGCACGCTGATCCAGACTCTAGGGCAAAACAATATGTCATTGCCTGTCGCGAAATGTCGCTGCCGCGTCGCATGAATGTCGATTTTTGTCGTGCGCCGTCGTATTGGAGGTCGGAGCGTTGTCGCAGCGCGTCACTGAAAGCTAGTGGTTCTGCAAATTATGGCCGGGATGATGGACGACTGACCAGAAAAGGAAAAAGCCCTAAGTAAATCAATTACTTAGGGCTCAATCTGGCGGAGTGGACGGGACTCGAACCCGCGACCCCCGGCGTGACAGGCCGGTATTCTAACCAACTGAACTACCACTCCTGGTAGCGGCGGCTGCGTTGGCAGCGGCCTGCTGAACTGGCGACCCCACGGGGATTCGAACCCCGGTACTTACCGTGAAAGGGTAATGTCCTAGGCCTCTAGACGATGGGGTCAAAACCTTGGAACTCCATGCAGCTTTTAGGCTGCCAACGAACCCGCCCGAAGCTTGTGGTGGAGGTAAACGGGATCGAACCGATGACCTCTTGCATGCCATGCAAGCGCTCTCCCAGCTGAGCTATACCCCCCTTGGGGCTTCGAGTGCTCGACAGTTGGCGCCGCTTGTTGCTTACGCTGTTTGCGTTTACTTTTGAGCTGGCGTTCGCTTTCGAGCCGCAAATTATAGCCCGAAATCAGGCCTGAGCCAAGCGCTCGATGACCATGGCTTGCTCGCACAGTGCCAGCACGGCGTCTAGCGAGGGGGTTTGCGCAGTGCCCAGTACCAGCACGCGCACGGGCATGGCCAGTTGCGGCATTTTTAGGCTGTGTTCGGCCAGCACGGCTTTTAGCGCGGCGGAGATGCCGGGCTTGTCCCAGGTGCAGTCGGCAAGCTCATAGGCCAGTTGGTGCAGCGCCGGGCGAATGGCCTCGCTCAGGTGTTGCGCGCGCTCGGCCTCGCTGGCGCTCACCTCGCCGGCGACGCGGTAGGCCCAGGTTTGCAAGTCGGCCAGGGTGTCGCAACGGTCTTTGAACAGGCCGCACAGCGCGGGCAGGCGCGCCTGCCAGGCACTGGCTATTGCAGGCTGGGCGCTCAATAGGCGCGGCCATAGCAGCGCGGCCAGGGCGTCGTCGGGCATCGCCTTGAGGTGCTGGGCGTTCACCCAACGCAGTTTGGCGGCGTCAAACTGGGCGGCGCTTTTGCCCAAGTGGTCTAGGTTGAACCATTGCAAAAATTGCTCGCGGCTAAAAATTTCGTCGTCGCCGTGGCTCCAGCCCAGGCGGGCCAAGTAGTTCACCATGGCGTCTGGCAAGTAGCCTTCGTCGCGGTAGTCGGTCACAGGCTTGGCGCCTGTGCGCTTGCTCATTTTGTCGCCGCCCTCATTTAGCACCGTAGGCAGGTGGGCATACACAGGGGGGGTATGGCCCAGGGCCTGAAAAATGTTGATCTGGCGTGGCGTGTTGTTCACATGGTCATCACCCCGAATGACGTGGGTGATGCGCATGTCGATGTCGTCCACCACCACGCAAAAGTTGTAGGTCGGCGTGCCGTCGGGTCGGGCAATTACCAAATCGTCCAGCTCGTTATTGCTGATTTCGATGCGGCCTTTTACCTTGTCTTCCCACACCACGGAGCCGCTCTGTGGGTTTTTAAAACGCAGCACGGGCTGCACGCCTGCGGGCACAGGCGGCAGGGTTTTGCCTGGCGCGGGGCGCCAGCTACCGTCGTAGCGGGGCTTTTGTTTGGCCAGCATTTGCTGCTCGCGCAGGGCATCCAATTCGCCCACGCTCATGTAGCAGGGATAGACGTGGCCAGCGGCCTGCAACTGCGCCAGCACGGCTTTGTAGCGCTCCATACGTTGCATCTGGTAGTACGGCCCTTCGTCGGGGGTGAGGCCCAGCCATTGCAAGCCATCCAAGATGACATCCACCGCCGCTTGGCTGGAACGCTCCAAGTCGGTATCTTCGATGCGCAAAATAAAATCGCCGCCGCTGGCGCGGGCAAAGGCCCACGGGTAGAGCGCCGAGCGGATATTGCCCAGGTGAATGAAACCGGTGGGCGAAGGGGCAAAACGGGTTCTGATCTTCATGCGGGCAGGCTGCCTAGGCCACGGGCGAGGTCGGCCTTCAGGTCGTCTATGTGTTCCAAGCCCACAGCAAAGCGGATCAATCCCTGGCCAATGCCGGCCGCCTGGCGTTGGTCTTCAGAGAGCTTGCCGTGTGAGGTGCTGGCGGGGTGAGTGAGCAGGCTTTTGGTATCGCCCAAGTTGGTACACAGGGAAAGCACTTGCAGGCTGTCCAGCACATGAAAGGCGCGTTGCCGCGCTTGGGTGGCGTGGTTGGCTTTCAGGTCAAACGATAGCAGCGCGCCGCCCGACGACATTTGCCGCATCGCCAGTGCGTGTTGGGGGTGGCTGGATAGGCCGGGGTAGTGCACGCGCGCCACAGCGGGGTGTGCGTGCAGCCACTGCGCCATTTGCACCGCACGCTGGCTTTGTGCTTGCATACGGATATCCAGCGTCTCCAAACCCTTGAGCACCACCCAGGCGTTAAAGGGCGACAAAATCATGCCGGTGTTTTTCATCACCGGCAACAAGCGGTCTTTAACCAAGGCTTCGCTGGCGCACAAGGCGCCTGCCATCACGCGGCCCTGCCCGTCCAGGTACTTGGTGCCCGAATGCATGATGATGTCGGCCCCCAAAGTGGCAGGGCGTTGCAGCACGGGTGTGGCAAAGCAGTTGTCCACCGCCAGCAGGGCGCCTGCCTCGTGCGCCATGGCCGCCAGCGCTGCGATGTCGCACACCTCAGTAAGCGGGTTGGTCGGGGTTTCGGCGAACAGCAAGCGGGTAGTGGGGCGCAGTGCGGCCTGCCAGGCGGCCAAATCGGTTTGCGGCACGATGGTGGACTCCACGCCAAAACGGGCAAACTCGCTGCCAATGAGCTTGATGGTGGAGCCAAACATAGACTGTGAAAACACCACATGGTCACCGGCCTTGAGCAGGCTAAACAACATGAGCATGATGGCCGCCATACCGGAGGCGGTGGCCAAGCAGGCCTGTGTTCCCTCCAGTGCGGCCAAGCGCAGTTCCAGGCTGCTCACAGTCGGGTTGCCGCTGCGACCGTAGGTAAAGCCCTCTTCTTCACCGGCAAAGCGGGCTGCTGCATCGGCGGCACTGGGTTGCACATAGCCGCTGGTGAGGTATAGCGCCTCGGAGTTTTCGCCGTACTGGCTCGGTGGCAGTGCGGTGCGCACAGCCAGGGTTTGCAGGTGCAAAGCGTGGTCGGGGGTAGAGGCGGTCACGGTGTTTTTAGTCCACAAAATTGGGCAGGGCCAGGCGCGAGTGGTCTTCCTGGCCTTCTTCGCCCAAGACACGGCTTTGGCTCAGCCGGGCGATGTCTTCGGCGGTGATATCGCCTGTTACGTACACGCCGTCAAAGCAAGACGCGTCAAAGCCGTGTATCAACGGGTTCAGGCTGCCAATGGCGCGTTTCATCGCGTCCACGTCTTGGTAAATGAGCGCATCGCAAGCAATGAGCGCACGAATCTCCTCCACGCTGCGGCCATGGGCCACCAATTCTTCGGCGGTGGGCATGTCTATGCCATAGACATTGGGGTACCGCACGGGTGGCGCGGCGCTGGCCATGTACACGCGGCGCGCCCCGGCATCGCGCGCCATTTGCACAATTTCGCGGCTGGTGGTGCCACGCACGATGGAATCGTCCACCAGCAGCACATTGCGGCCCTTGAATTCGCTGGCAATCACATTCAGCTTTTGCCGTACCGATTTCTTGCGTACCGCTTGCCCAGGCATGATGAAGGTGCGGCCCACATAGCGGTTTTTGACAAAGCCTTCGCGGTAGGGTCGGCCCAGCAACTGCGCCAATTGCATGGCGCTGGGGCGGCTGGATTCGGGAATGGGAATAACCACGTCAATCTGATCTGGCGGCACGACGGAGACCACGCGCTTGGCCAGCGTCTCGCCCAGATTGAGTCGGGCCTGATAAACCGAGATGCCATCGAGCACCGAATCGGGCCGCGCCAAATAAACGTACTCAAAAATACAGGGGTGCAGCGTCGGCGCGTCGGCGCACTGGGCGCTATGGACTTGGCCTTTCAAGTCGATCAGCACCGCTTCACCGGGGTGAATATCGCGCTCAAACCGATGGCCGGTGCCCTCCAGCGCCACCGATTCGCTGGCCAGCATCACATGGCCGTCTTCACCACGCCCCAGGCACAAGGGGCGAATGCCATAGGGGTCGCGAAAGGCCAGCAGGCCGTAGCCGGCAATCATGGCAATCACGGCATAGGAGCCACGCACGCGCCGGTGCACGCCGCGCACGGCGGTGAATACGTCTTGCGGTGTCAACACCGTGCCACGGGTGGTTTTTTCCAGCTCGTGGGCCAGCACATTGAGCAACACCTCGGAGTCGCTCTCGGTGTTGATATGGCGGTGGTCGCTGGAGAACAACTCCACCTTGAGCGCCTGCGCATTGGTCAGGTTGCCGTTGTGCACCAGCACCAAGCCGAATGGCGCATTCACGTAAAAGGGCTGGGCCTCTTCTTCGCTAAAGGCATTGCCGGCCGTGGGGTAGCGCACCTGGCCCAGGCCGCAGGGGCCAGGCAGGGCGCGCATATTGCGTGTGCGAAACACGTCGCGCACCATGCCTTTGGCCTTGTGCATGTAGAACTTGCGGTCTAACTGGGTGACGATGCCCGCCGCGTCTTGGCCACGGTGTTGCAGCAGCAACAAGGCGTCGTAGATGAGTTGGTTCACCGGAGCACGGGATACCACGCCAACGATTCCACACATGGTTTGAAAGCCCGGATTAAAAGATCGATTATCGACGCCAAAGCGGCAGCCGCGACGCGCGCGCCCACTCAGTGCGGTGAGATGAAGATCAGACTGTCCCAAGCACCTAGGGCATGACCACTGCCCTGAATCAGGCCCACCAAGCGGGTGAGCGGCTGATGGGCAAGGGATTGCTGCCACCAGTCGCCTTGGCGCAAGGGCGTCATCACCACCAGCAGCGCCATCACCGCGAGTACAACCAGGCCACGCAACACGCCAAACACCGCCCCTAGTAAGCGGTCTATAGGGCGCAGCCCCGCTGCGGACACCAAGCTTTTGACCCAGCGCGTGAACAGACTGAACACGACCACGGTGGCAATAAAGACAATCGCAAAGGCCAGGGCGGTGCGCAAGGCCTGAGCGCCCTCACTGCCCAGGTACGGCGCGAGCAGCGGCCCTAGGCGTTGCGCCGCGACGAAGGCCAGCAACCAGCCGGCCAGCGAGAGCATTTCGTGCACCAAGCCGCGCCAAAGGCCTAATAGCAGCGAACCGGCCAGCACGGCTATACACGTCCAGTCAAAAGGGGTCAGCAGCCAAGCATTCATTCACTTCATAGGGTCAGCACGGTGGCATGAAGATCCAGCGCCTTGAGCTTGGCTAGCACCCGGTCTGCTTCGGCACGGGTGGCGAACGGCCCCATGCGCACGCGGCTGCGGCTGCCATCCTTGGTTTGCACCTCTTGCACATAGGTCTTTAGGCCCGCATGCTCCAGCTTGGCGCGCAGTTCACGCAGCTTCGCGGCGTCGGCAAACGCACCCACTTGAACCACGTAACGTGCGGCATTGGGCGCGGCTTCGGCTGCAGTGGTGGGCACCTGGCCTTCCAGCAAGGCTTTGGCGCGCTGGCCATCGGCAGGCGGCTTCAGAGTGGAAGCGGTAGCGACCGGTGTCGGTGCAGGAACGGAAGCGGACGGGGCTGTGGTGGATACCGAAGCCGCTACGGATGGCGGGCGGGCAGGTGGCTTGGCTACGGCCACGGGCTCTGCCGGGAGGGCGGCTTTGGCTGCGGCAGCGGCGCGCTCGGTAGGCCGGGTGGGCACGATTTCTTCTTTGTCGGTCAAGCTGTTGGCCTGCGGCAATGGCTCCTGCGCGAGCGCTGCACTCGCTGCGGCCAACGGTGCGGCCGGGCGTCCAGAGGCAGGTAGCAAGGGCGGCACGCTGGCCTTATCGGGGATTTCGATGGGAATGTTTACTGGCACTGCGCGCGGCTGGGTGTCAAAAACAAAGGGGAACCCCACCACACCCACCAACACCAACAGGCTGGATCCGATGAGTCGCTGGCGCGCCCGCTGGCGCAACTGATCGACTGTGGGCTGTGCCGCAGGGGGCTGCTGAGCAGCCCGAGATTTGAAAAACGGCAGCCGAAACGACATGTGTAGCAACCAAGCCTGTCAGGTGGGTAGGTGCTTGGCCGCCAGCCGGGGCAGTCCGTTTTGCAACACGCCACCCACGGTAAAGAAGGAGCCAAAGACCAAAATTCTATCAGCCGCCTCAGCCAAGGCAGCCGCTTCTTGCAGCGCCTGGGCCGGGCAGGTATGCGCACTGGCACTTACTTTGTTACCGGCTGGCAGGGCCTGATGCAGGGCCAGCAAGTGCTGCGCGGTGTGGGCACGCGGCGTCGGCAGATCGGTGAAATACCAGTGGTCTATGAGGGGCGCCAGGCGTTGCAGCATCGCGGCTACGTCTTTGTCAGCCATGGCGCCAAACACCGCATGGGTGGCGGGGAAGTAGCCCATGGCGTCCAGGTTGAGCGCCAGCGCGGCCACCGCATGCGGGTTGTGCGCCACATCCAGCACCAGGGTGGGCTGGCCGGGCACGATCTGAAAGCGGCCTGGCAATTCCACCCAAGCCAGGCCCTGACGCAGCGCCTGCGCGCTCACGGGTAAGCGCGAGGCCAAAATCTCCAGCACCGCCAATGCGCCAGCGGCATTGAGCAACTGATTCGCGCCACGCAGCGCCGGGTAGGCCAGTGCGGCGTAGCGGCGCTGACGACCCACCCAAGCCCACTGCTGGCGGTCGCCTGAAAAATGGAAGTCCACGCCCGAGCGACGCAAGTCGGCACCGATCCGCGCCGCATAGTCCAGCACCGACTGCGGCGGCGCCGGATCGCTCACCACCGCCGGGCGACCGGGGCGCAGAATGCCCGCTTTCTCAAAGCCTATGCGCTCGCGGTCTGGCCCTAAGAGCTGCACATGGTCGATGTCGATACTGGTGATGAGCGCGCAGTCGGCGTCGATCACATTCACTGCATCCAGGCGCCCGCCCAGGCCCACCTCCAGCACCACCACATCCAGCGCCGCCTGGCTGAGCAGCCGCAAAATAGCCAGCGTGGTGAATTCAAAATAGGTGAGCGACACGCCTTGGCGTGCCGCCTCCACGGCCTCGAAATGCGGCACCAGCGCGGGCGCCGCCACCGCCGCGCCCATGACGCGGCAGCGCTCCTCAAAATGCACCAGATGCGGCGAGGTATAGAGCCCGGTGCGGTAGCCCGCCTGGGCATAAATCGACTCCAACAGGGCGCAACTAGAACCCTTGCCGTTGGTACCCGCCACGGTAATGACCGGGCAGGCAAAAGTCAGCTCCATGCGCTGCGCCACCGTGCGCACCCGCTCCAGCCCCATGTCGATAGCGACCGGGTGCAGTTGCTCGCAATAGGCCAACCAGCCGGGTAAATCAGTCATGCTTAAAACGTGGTGTGCTGTCCAATTGAACCGGCCTGATTATCCGCACGGCAGGCCGACAATAGCGCCGTGCCGGGCACGGCACGATCAACCCCCCGCGAGGACAGCAACATGAGGCTCTACGGCATTCCCAATTGCGACACGGTGAGAAAGGCCCGCCAGTGGCTGGACGCACATGGCGTGGCCTACCGCTTTCACGATTTCAAAAAGCAGGGTTTAGCCGCCCAAACGCTGGACGAATGGGTGGCCGCGCTGGGCTGGGAGCCGCTGCTCAACCGCCGTGGCACCACGTGGCGCCAACTGGACGCCGCCACCCAGGCGACCGTAACCGACGCGGCCAGCGCCAAAGCCCTGCTGCTGCGCCAGCCCAGCCTGATCAAACGCCCGGTGGTAGCCTGGGACGCGACCGCCCCCAGCGGCACGGCTTTCAGCGTGGGATTTTCCGAGGCGCAGTGGGCACAGCGCTTGGCTATACCCGAACCGCCACCGTCTGCGCGCTAAGCGCCACCCTAGCGTTTGGGATCCCAGTTGGCTGCAACGCTGCCAAGAAAAAGGGCCTGCACGCGCAGGCCCTTTTCGCAGGTCATGTGGGCTTTAAGCCTTCTTGGCCCAGGCGCTACACCAACCCTTAGCTGCCACTTGCTTGCCTGCAAACAAGGGGCAAACGCCCTGGGCGTCGCCAGCCTTGCCTTGATACAAGGCGCAGTTGCTGCACACTTGTGCGGCTTCGTGCTTGGGGTACTTTTTGGCGTCCACCTTGGTGGTGTCGCCCTTGTAGCCCAGCGCAACGGCTTGGGCTTCGGTGTCTTGCACGGTCGGGTCAGCCGCACGGGCTTGCAGCGCAGCCATGGCAAGGCTGCCGGTGGCCAGGGCCTGCATGAAAAATACGCGGCGGTTGGAAGTAGTCATTAGGCTTTTCCTTGAGAGTAGAGTTGAAAACAACCGCCATTGTGGCGCCGAATGCGCCCACCGTGGCGCTTAGTTGAACCCGGCGCGGGGGGATTGGCGGGGCCCCCGGTCGTTAGAATCGGCGCCGCCTCAACCTTCCGGGCCGCTAAGCCCCGGCCTTCCATGACCACCGAATCCATTCTTGGCGTGAGCGTGAACCCGCGCGCGAACGTGTATTTTGACGGCAAATGCATCAGCCACAGCCTCACACGCGCCGACGGCAGCCGCCTGTCAGTGGGCGTGATCCTGCCCGCCACACTGCACTTCAGCACTGGCGCACCCGAGCGCATGGAATGCGTGGCCGGGGCCTGCGAATACCGGCTGGCGGGTGCAGACGCTTGGCACCCCTGCGCAACCGGTGAGAGCTTTGCCGTGCCAGGCCAATCGGCCTTTGACATCCGCGTAAGCGAGGTGTTTCACTACATCTGCCACTTCGACTGAAGCTGCCCATGGCCACTATCCTGCAACACCTGCCCGTCGGCCAAAAAGTCGGCATTGCGTTCTCTGGCGGTTTGGACACCAGCGCCGCCCTGCATTGGATGAGGCGCAAAGGCGCCCTGCCCTATGCCTACACCGCCAACCTGGGCCAGCCGGACGAGCCAGACTACGACGACATCCCGCGCAAGGCGCTGCAATACGGTGCCGAGCAGGCGCGCCTGATCGACTGCCGACTGCAACTGGCGCATGAAGGCATTGCCGCGCTGCAATGCGGCGCGTTTCACATCTCCACCGCCGGTGTCACCTACTTCAACACCACGCCGCTGGGCCGCGCCGTCACCGGCACCATGTTGGTGACAGCGATGAAGGAGGACGCGGTCAATATCTGGGGCGACGGCAGCACCTACAAGGGCAACGACATCGAGCGCTTTTACCGCTACGGCCTGCTGGCCAACCCCAGCCTGCAAATTTACAAGCCCTGGCTGGATCAGTTGTTCATTGATGAGCTGGGGGGCCGCGCCGAAATGTCGGCCTTTATGACTGCCGCTGGTTTTGGCTACAAGATGTCGGCTGAAAAGGCCTACTCCACCGACTCCAATATGCTGGGCGCCACGCACGAGGCCAAAGACTTGGAGCACTTGAGCAGCGGCCTGCGCATCGTCAACCCCATCATGGGCGTGGCCTTTTGGAAGGACGAGGTCGAGGTAAAGCGCGAGACCGTGAGCGTGCGCTTTGAAGAAGGCCAGCCCGTGGCGCTGAACGGCCAGACCTTTAACGACCCCGTGGCGCTGATTTTGGAGGCGAACCGCATCGGCGGGCGCCACGGCTTGGGCATGAGCGACCAGATTGAAAACCGCATCATTGAGGCCAAAAGTCGGGGTATTTACGAAGCACCGGGGCTGGCGCTGCTGTTTATTGCCTACGAGCGGCTGGTGACCGGCATCCACAACGAGGACACCATTGAGCAGTACCGAGACAACGGTCGCCGCCTGGGCCGCCTGCTGTACCAAGGCCGTTGGTTCGACCCGCAGGCCATCATGCTGCGCGAGACCGCTCAGCGCTGGGTGGCGCGTGCCATCACCGGCGAGGTGACGCTGGAGCTGCGCCGGGGCAACGACTATTCGCTGCTCAACACCGAGTCGCCCAACCTCACCTACAAGCCCGAGCGGCTGACCATGGAAAAAGGCGAATCCAGCTTCAGCCCCGCCGACCGCATCGGCCAGCTCACCCTGCGCAACCTGGACATTGCGGACACGCGCGAAAAGCTGGCCATCTACGCCAAGGTCGGCCTGCTATCGCTAGGCAGCGGCACGGCCTTGCCGCGCCTGAGCACAGACGACGAGATAGCACCCAAACCGTAGTCAGCCGGGGCAATTGCTGGGCCGCCCCGGCGATCTACTCGGCTCTCTCCTCATTTTGGCCTGCCTTTTGTCAGAAAATACAGTAAACTTCTGACAAATAAAACCTTGCTATGAGCCAACTCGCTCAATCAATCCTCTCGCAAGCGCAGTCCCTTCCCGAGGGAGGACTGCTTTCACCCAAGGAGTTCCTGCATCTAGGTTCCCGAGCTGCGATTGATCAGACCTTCTCTCGCTTGGCTCGCGAAGGAAAGCTACTCAGAGTTGGCCGAGGTGCCTATTCCCTGCCTATTCAGGGCCGCTTTGGCGTGCGCCCTCCCTCCAGCGAATCCGTGGTGGCAGCAATTGAGTCCACCAGTGGAGAGACTGTGGTGGCGAGCGGCGCTGCAGAGGCCAATGCGCTGGGGCTGACCACACAGGTTCCCACACGGGAGGTTTACTTGACTTCTGGTTCTTCCCGGCGGCTGAAACTGGCAAATCGAGAGGTAGAGCTCAAGCACGGCAATCGGTGGCAAATGCTGCTGGGCAAACGCCCAGCAGGCCAAGCCATTCGTGCTCTCATCTGGCTCGGCCCTGAACAAGCCCCCATGATCCTGGCAATGCTCAGAAGCAAGCTTTCCAGTCAGGAATGGGAGGCCCTGCGCCAGGCTCGCGCGAGATTGCCGAGCTGGGTGGCAAAAGCAGTAAGCGAGGCGGCAATTGGCTGATTCATGGTTCACGCTCAGCCGCGAAGATCAGGCTGAAGCACTCGAAGTGGCGGCTGCTCAGACCGGCCGCCCGCCTCATCTTCTGGAAAAAGACATCTGGGTGGTATGGACTCTGTCTGCAATCTACGAGTCAGCCCTTGCGGAAAAATTGACCTTCAAAGGTGGCACCTCGCTATCCAAGGTTTACAAGATCATCGACCGTTTCTCAGAAGACATTGACCTGACCTACGATATCCGCGAGGTGGTTCCAGAACTTCTGCGCAATGGCAATCCGATCCCTGCCTCACCCAGTCAAGCAAAAAAGATCACCGACCGGGTTCGTGAACGATTGCCACATTGGATTGAGGGCAAAGTACTTCCCACCCTTCTTTCCGCCATGCAAAAAGATGGTCTGAAGTCCACCCTGTCGCTTGCAGGAAATGAAAAGCTGATCCTGGCCTATGAGCCCATCCAGGCAGGTACCGGCTATGTCGCATCCACCATTCAGTTGGAATTTGGTGGACGAGCCACAGGTGAGCCTCACCAGCGTCATCCCGTCACATGTGACCTGGCACCGGCAATTCATGGGGTCGTATTTCCGACAGCTCAAGCTTTGGTGATGGCCGCTGAGCGGACTTTCTGGGAAAAAGCCACAGCAGCGCACGTGTATTGCCGCCAGGGTCGATGGCGCGGTGAGCGATATTCACGGCATTGGTACGATCTGGCCGCCATGGCCCACTCGGGACATGCCCAAGCAGCGATTGCTGACCGTGAACTCGCCTATGCAGTAGCCGAACATAAGTCCATGTTCTTTGCAGAAAAAGATGCCAACAAAAACACGATTGACTACAAGGCAGCCGTCAGCACTGAGATTCAGATTGTCCCTGCTGGCAGCGCTCTAGAGGCACTCGAAAAAGACTATGTCGCCATGTTGGAAGATGGGTTGCTTTCAACCCATCAGCCGAGCTTTGCGGAGGTCATCACCCGGTGCTTGGAATTGCAGAGCAGTATCAATCGACGAAGTCAGTAAATATCTCAGATTCTTAATGACACGGATAGTGGAAAACGTGACCGGTTTCCTCAAGCTCATGTAGTTTTGCCAAACGCCACCCTCATGGCTGTGCCGATTAAATTGCTGAGAGCGGACGCCAGCGGCACGTATTCCCTACACCACCACCGGCTCGGGCTCCAGCAGGATGCCAAAGCGCTCATACACGCTGGTCTGGATGGCGCGCGCCAGCGTCATGACCTCGCCGCCGGTGGCGCCGCCGTGGTTCACCAGCACCAGGGCTTGGCGCGGATAGACACCGGCTTGGCCCACGGTCTTGCCCTTCCAACCGCAGGCGTCGATTAACCAGCCAGCAGCCAGTTTCACGCTGCCGTCGGGCATGGGGTAGTGCACGATGCGCGGCTCGCGCGCAATGATGTCGGCGCACTGCTCCGCACTGACGCTGGGGTTTTTGAAAAAGCTGCCCGCATTGCCCAGCACCTGCGGGTCGGGCAGCTTGGCGCGGCGAATCTGGCACACCCAATCGAATACCTGCTGCGCGCTGGGGTGGGCCACGCCAGCTTCCGTGCGCTTGCGGGCCAGGTCGGCGTAGGCCAGCTCGGGGCGCCACGCTTTGGGTAAAGCCAGCCGCACGCGGGTAATCAGCCGCTTGCCCGCCCATTCGTGCTTGAAAACCGAGTCGCGGTAGGCAAAGCGGCAGGCTGCGGCGTCCATGTCCAGGGTCTGGCCGGTCACCAAATCCACCGCCTGCAGCGAGTGAAACCGGTCCTGCAACTCGATGCCATAGGCGCCGATGTTTTGTACCGGCGAGGCGCCCACGCTGCCTGGAATCAAGGCCAGGTTTTCCAGCCCCGGCATGTCGTTTTGCAGGCACCAGACCACCCAGTCATGCCAAGACTCGCCCGCACCGGCTTCGACGATCCAATGGCGCGGGGTCTCCTCCACCAGGCGCATGCCTTTGACTTCAACCTTCAGCACCAAGGCTTTTACGTCGCCAGTGAGCACAATGTTGCTGCCCCCGCCCAGGATGAATACCGGGCGCAGGCCGGTGTGGGCGTCATCCACCACCGAGCGCACATCGGCCTCGTCGTGTACACGCACCAATTCGTGCGCCTTGGCCACAATGCCAAAGCTGTTGTAGGGCTGTAGGGGCACATTCTTCTCGACTAACATCGGCCTATTTTCTCACCCTGTCTGCCCTGCTATGCCCTCTTTCGACACCGTTTGCGACCCGAATCAGGTCGAAATCAAAAACGCGGTGGACAACGCCGCCAAAGAAATTGCCACCCGCTTCGACTTTAAAGGCACACCCGCTGCCATTGACATCAAAGACAAAGACATCACCCTGCTGGGCAGCGCCGACTTCCAGCTCACCCAGATCGAAGACATTCTGCGCAGCAAACTCACCAAGCGCCAGGTGGACGTGCGTTTCCTAGACCGGGGCACGGCGCAAAAGGTGGGCGGCGACAAGGTCAAGCTCGTCATCAAAGTGCGCAGCGGCATTGAGGCCGAAACCGCCAAAAAAGTGCAGCAACTCATCAAGGGCAGCAAGCTCAAGGTACAGGCGTCGATTCAGGGCGATGCCATCCGCGTCACGGGCGCCAAGCGTGACGACTTGCAGGCCGCGATGGCGCTGATCCGCCAGGAAATGACCGATCTGCCCCTGAGCTTCGACAACTTTCGCGATTGAGCCTAGAAGCCGCCGTTGGACGCGCCCGAGTGTGCCGCTATGGGTTGGCCTGGCCAAGCGCGACGACGCGGCTGGCTGATGCCAGTAAGGAGGAGCAACATCGCCAGGGCGGTCCAGGGCGGTGCTTGTCGGGCGTGTAGCGACCTCACCCACCGGGTGAATAAATGCAGGGGGTCATAGCCGTGTTTATGTATCCGTTTTTTTTAAGTGCCATCAAGCGGTCAACTGCGGTTTCTAGGTTGAATGCCGTGGTGCACCCCCGCCTGCTCCATCGGTTTGTTGCCTGTGGGCTGATCGGCTTGGCCGGGGCCTGTGCCGCCCAGTCGGTCTCGCTCAGCGGCAGCATGGGCGCGCGCGCATTGTTGGTGATAGACGGCAACCCACCCAAAACCCTGGCTGCGGGCGACACGTACTTGGGTGTGCGGCTGATCTCCAGCGCGAATGGCGAGGCGGTGGTCGAGATCAAAGGCCAACGCCAAACCTTGCGGGTAGGGGAAGCGCCCGTTACCGTGGGTGCCATCAGCTTGGGCAGCAGCGGCAAGATCGTGCTGCACGCGCAAGAGGGCGGGCATTTCTTCACCCAAGGCAGCATCAACGGCCATGCGACGCAATTCGTGGTGGACACGGGGGCCACCACAGTAGCCTTAAGCGTGGCCGAGGCCGAGCGTATGGGGCTGAGTTACAAGGGCGGGCAGGCGGTGAACTTGAGTACCGCCAACGGCGTGACCCGGGGCTGGTTGCTCAAACTCAGCTCGGTTCGCATTGGCGACGTGGAGCTGCACGAGGTGGACGCCACGGTGAGCCCGCAGGCCATGCCTTTTGTCCTGCTGGGCAACAGCTTTCTCACCCGCTTTCAAATGCTGCGCCAAAACGACGTGATGACGCTGGAGCGGCGTTACTGAAGGCCACGGGCAGTGCCCACAGCAACTAGCGTTTGCGCGGCGATGGGTGTGCGGATGGGCTTGCCTTGGCGCCGCCTATGCGCGGCTCGGTGCCACCGAGCAGGCGGTTGATGTTGTCGAGGTGCCGGTAGGCCAAGGCCATGGCCATCAAAAAAATCGCCAACAGAATGGAGCGGTCGGCGTACCAGCCCACGCGGTCGCCTAGCAGGTAGTACACCGGCGCCAAGCCCGCGCTGGCCAGAGCCGCCAGCGACGAATAGCGCCACACGTAAGCAACGACGATCCAGGTTAGCAGCACCGCCAGCCCCAGCACGGCGTCTATGCCCAGCAGCACACCGGCTGCAGTGGCCACACCTTTGCCCCCCTGAAAACGGAAGAATACGGGCGCCAGGTGACCGGCAAAAGCCGCCAGTGCGACCAGGGCCTCGGTGCCTTCCTCTAGCCCATAGGGCTTGCCCAGCCAGCGCACCAGCACCACCGGCAACCAGCCCTTGGCCGCGTCTAGCAAGAGCGTGAGCACAGCCGCTAACCGGCTGCCTGAGCGCAGCACGTTGGTGGCGCCCGGGTTGTGGCTGCCGTAGCTGCGCGGGTCTCGCAGGCCCATCAAGCGACTGACGATCACGGCAAAGGAGAGCGAGCCCAGTAGATAGGCCAGCACGGTAGCCAACACGGCATAAAGGGCGACGGTCACGGTCTCTCCTTGTCGGGGTTTAGGGGCAGCGGTGGGTCAGCAGCTAGCCGCATCAAATGGCGGGGTCACGCAAGTCCCAGCGAATGGCGTCAATCGCGGCCAGCAGCTCGGGCGACAGTGTGGTACCCCAGGCGGCCAAGTCTTCATCCAGTTGCGCGACCGAGGTCACGCCGATGATGGTGCTGGCCACGCTCCAGCGGGTATAGCAAAACGCCAATGCCATTTGCGTGGGCGTGAGGCCGTGCGCGAGCGCCAAGGCGTTGTAGCGCCGTGCGGCGGTCAGTGCCTCGGGCCGCCCCCAGCGCTGCTTACGCACCGACTCAAAGCGGGCGATGCGCCCCTGCGCCGGGGCATCCGGCCCCTCGGTGCCCGAGGCGTCGTACTTGCCGGTCAGCAAGCCAAAGCCCAGGGGTGAATACGCCAACAGAGACACCTCGCTGCGGTGCATCACCTCGTCCAGCCCGTTGTCCACCGCGCGGTTCACCAGGCAGTAGGGGTTTTGCACCGTCGCCACGCGCGGCAGGCCGTGCTGCTCGGCCAGGCGCACAAACTCCATCACGCCATAAGGCGATTCGTTGGACAGACCGATGGCGCGCACCTTGCCCGCTTTCACCAGCGTGGCCAGGGCTTCCAGTTGGGTGTGGATGGTGGTCACAGCCTTGTCTTTGGTGGGGTCGAAATACAACATGCCAAAGGCCGGTACGTGGCGCACCGGCCAGTGAATTTGGTACAGGTCGATCACATCGGTTTGCAGGCGGCGCAGCGAGCCCTCGCAGGATTCGATGATGTCTTGCGCGGTGACATCGGTGCTGCCATTGCGCAGCCACGGCATGCCGCGCGACGGGCCGGCCAGCTTGGTGGCCAGCACGATGCGCTGGCGCACGCCAGGGTTGTTCTGGAACCAGCGGCCGATGATGGTTTCGGTGGCGCCGCAGGTTTCGGCCCGCGCCGGTACCGAATACATCTCTGCCGTGTCAATGAAGTTGACCCCCGCAGCCAGCGAGCGGTCCAGGATGGCGTGGGAGGTGGCTTCGTCCACCTGCTCGCCAAAGGTCATGGTGCCCAGGCAAATCGGCGTGACGCGCAGCGCGCTGCGGCCCAAGGGAACGGTGTTCATGAAAAATTCCTTGCGAACGAAAAATTCAGCTAATTGGCAAAAACCGGCAAAGCCTCGCAGTTTACGTGGCGCGCTGCGCCGCCTGTGCCGCGCCCTGTTGCGCCACGCGCTGCTCCTCTTGCAGCCGCAGCAGGCGCCGCTGCACTTTACCGGTGGTGGTCATGGGTAAGGCGTCGATGAATTCGATTTCTTTCGGGTATTCATAGGGCGCCAATTGCCCACGCACATGCTGCTGCAACTGCGCCACCAGCGCGTCTGAGGGCGCAAAGCCCGGTGCCAGCACCACATAGGCTTTGACCAGGGCGCCGCGCTCGGCGTCCGGCTTGGGCACCACGGCGGCATTGGCCACTGCCGCGTGCTTGACCAGGCAGTTTTCAATTTCGCTCGGGCCGATGCGGTAGCCTGCGGCCTTGAACACATCATCGGCCCGGCCCTGGTACCACAGGTAGCCGTCGGCGTCGCGGGTGGCCAGGTCACCCGTGCGGCACCAGTCGCCGCTGAACTTGGCGGCGGTGGCCTGTGGGTTTTTCCAATACCCCAAAAAGAAAATCGGGTCTGGGTCGCCGTGCAGGTCCAAGCGGTTCACCGCTACGTCGCCAGCCACGCCCACCGGGCATTCGCGGCCTTCGTCATCAATCACCGCCACGCGGTGGCCGGGGTAGGGTCGGCCCATGCTGCCGGGTTTGGCGGGCCAGCCCCACGGGCTGTCGGTACGGCGATTCATCGCGCAGTTGCCCACCACGTAGTTGATTTCGGTCTGGCCGAACATTTCGTTCACCGTGATGCCCAGTTGCTGTTGGCAGTAGGCAAACACCGCGTCACCCACGGCCTCGCCCGCGCTCATGATGGCTTGCAGCTTCAAGCGGTAGTGCCGCTGCGGCTGGGGGTAGGCTTTCATCATCGCTTTGAGCGCAGTGGGGAACAAAAAGGTGTGGGTCACGCCCTGGTTTTGCATCAGCTCAAAAGCCAGTTGCGGGCTAAAGCGCTCGCTACAGGCCACGATGACGCGGCCAAAGTACAGCGTGGGCAGCAAGGCGTCCATCAGGCCGCCGGTCCAGGCCCAATCGGCGGGAGACCAGAACACGGCGTCTGAGTTGCCGCTGGTGTTGTCAAAACCAAAGCCGTTCTGGCTGCACACAAAGCCGCTCAGATTGCCGATTAGCGCCCGGTGCGGCAGCAAAGCCCCTTTGGGCGGGCCGGTGGTACCGCTGGTGTAGATGAGGATGGCGCCGTCTTCGGCCCGGGTGGGCACCGCATGGAAGCGAGTGGTGCGGCGCCGTGGCAGAGCGGCAAAGTCGCCATCGGCCTGCGCCGCAGCCGCGCCCACGCCCAGCACAAAGCGCAGCGCGGGGCATTCGGCACGCACCGCCAGCAGGTTGGCGAGGCTGCTCTCGTCGGCGATGGCCAGCACCGCATCGCTGTCTTGCAGGCGATAAGCCAGCGCCTCAGGGCCAAACAGCAAGGACAGCGGCATGGCCACCGCGCCCAGTTGGAACACGGCCATATAGGCCACCGCCGTCTCAAAGCGCTGCGGCAGCACGATGGCCACGCGGTCGCCACGCTGCACGCCGTGCTGACGCAGCAAGCGCGAGAGGCGACTCGCCTCGTCTTGCAACTGGCGGTAGCTAAACGAGTGGCCGTCGCCGTGCTGGCGTATGGCCATGCGGGTGGCCGCATCAGCCGCGCGCGCCCAGCGGCCACAGCAGACTTCGGCGATGTTGAAGTGAGTGTCCACCTGCCAGCCAAACTGGCGGTAGCGCTGCGCGTAATGGTCGGGCGCTGGCTGCGCCTTGTCACCGGGTGGACGTTTTTTCATGCGGGGTCTCCTTATCATCGCGCCCCATGTACCAAGAAAAACGCCTCTCTACCAGCAGTTTTGTTCCCTTGCGCGGCCTGCGCTATCACGTGCGCACCTGGGGCGAACCCAATGCTAACCCGGCCTCGGCGGTGCCTTTGGTGATGGTGCACGGCTGGATGGATGTGTCCGCCTCGTTCCAGTTTGTGGTGGACGCGCTCGCGCAAGACCGCTGGGTGATGGCGCCCGACTGGCGCGGCTACGGCCTGACTGAGAGCGGGAGCACCGACAACTACTGGTTTCCCGACTACTTGGCCGACCTGGACTTTTTGCTCGATGCGCTGTGCCCCGGTCAGGCCATCGACCTACTGGGCCACAGCCTGGGTGGCAACGTGGCCATGCTCTACGCCGGTGTGCGACCCGAGCGCATTCGCCGCCTGGTGAACCTGGAGGGCTTTGGCATGGCCGCCACCCAGCCCGCGCAGGCGCCGGGCCGCTACGCCAAGTGGATGGACGAGTTAAAAGCTTTTCACCGCGGCGACATGGCCTTGCGCCCCTACGCCAGCGCCGACGGCGTGGCGCGCCGCCTGATGAAAACCAACCCCCGCCTGCCCAAAGACAAGGCCGACTGGCTGGCCCGCCACTGGGCGCACTGCAACCCGCAAGGCCAGTGGGAGATTCTGGGCGACGCCGCGCACAAGCTGGTGAACGCCCAGCTCTACCGGGTGGACGAGGTGCTGGCCCTGTACGCCCGCATCAGCGCGCCCACGCTGGCGGTGCAGGCCAGTGACAACAGCCTGGACACCTGGTGGAAGGGCAGCTACACCCTGGCCGAATACCACCAACGCCTGACCGTGGTACCCCAGTTGCAAACCGCGCACATAGACGACGCGGGCCACATGCTGCACCATGACCAGCCCGAGGCCCTGGCGCGCCTGATCGAGCCCTTTTTGGCTTGAGGCCTGGTCGGTCTGGCAGGCTGGGCTGGGCCGGAAGCGCAGGCGGCCCCCACACGGCCTCTTACCGCGCGCCCAGGCCCTGCGCCATGGAAACGCCCCGCATGAGAAAATAGTGGGTTACCAAGAAAGAACCCTCGCCATGGAAGCAGAACGCATCAACCAAATCGGCGCCCAACTGGCCGACCTGAGCCAACGCACCCTCGAACTTCGGGGGTATCTTTGACTTCGATGTCAAAGCCCGCAAGCTAGAAGACGTTGAAGCCGCGCTGCAAGACCCCGCCGTCTGGAACGACCCGCGCCGCGCCCAGGATCTGGGACGTGAAAAAAAAGCACTCGAAGGCGTGGTACTCACGCTGCAAAACCTACACACCGAACTGGCCGACAACAGCGAGTTATTCGAGATGTCGCGTGAAGAAGGCGACGAAGCGGGCCTGCTCACCCTGGCCAGCGAAGCCGCCAAACTGGCTGCGGTGGTGGAGCAACTGGAGTTCCGGCGCATGTTCAACAACCCGGCTGACCCGATGAACGCCTTTTTGGACATCCAGGCCGGCGCCGGGGGCACGGAAGCCTGCGACTGGGCCAGCATGTTGCTGCGCCAGTACCTGCGCTATGCCGAGCGCAAAGGCTTCAAGGCCACGGTGGAAGACGAATCCGCCGGTGACACCGCAGGCATCAAAGGCGCCACCATCAAGGTAGAAGGCGAATACGCGTTTGGCCTGCTGCGCACTGAAACCGGCGTGCACCGGTTGGTGCGCAAGTCGCCTTTTGACTCCGCGGGCGGGCGCCACACCTCGTTTGCGTCGGTGTTCGTGTACCCGGAAATTGACGACTCGATTGAGATCGACATCAACCCTGCCGACGTGCGCACCGACACCTTCCGCGCCAGCGGCGCAGGCGGCCAGCACATCAACAAAACCGACTCGGCGGTGCGGCTCACCCACATCCCCACCGGCATCGTGGTGCAGTGCCAAGACGGGCGCAGCCAGCACAGCAACCGCGACGTGGCCTGGAAGCGCCTGCGCAGCCGCTTGTACGACTTTGAGTTGCGCAAGCAGCAAGA
>Ga0136644_10000348_pt1 | contig 36929 bp, 30 predicted proteins | sample C_130820_EF_Meta_FD_94780 | JGI IMG/M metagenome (GOLD analysis project Ga0136644, IMG submission 94780) | Freshwater microbial communities from Lake Croche, Canada to study carbon cycling - C_130820_EF_MetaG (v2) (version 2) | ecosystem: Environmental > Aquatic > Freshwater > Lake | place...
TCGCTTACGAGACGCCCCCACGAGAACCGGATGACCGAGCGCGACGAGTTGAGTGAGGTCTCGCAAGAGTTGCCAGTTGTGGTCCGCGGTTTTGGCGAACCCGAGGCCCGGGTCAATCCACAGTTTCCCGGGTGCGATTCCGGCATCGAGTGCCGCATCGATTCGGGCACGAAGTTCCGTTACAACGTCACGGGTGACATCGCGATAGGTCGCGTTCCCGTCCATGACATCGCTCTCGCCGCGCCAGTGCATCGCGATGTAGGTCACGTCGGAATCGGAAACTGCACCGAGCATTGCGGGGTCCGACAGTCCACCCGAGACGTCGTTGATGTAATCGACACCGAGGCCGATTCCCAATCGCGCGGTCTCGGCTCGCATTGTGTCGAGCGAAACCGAAATCCCGTCGGCGACGAGCGCACGAATGACGGGTTCGACCCGACGGCGTTCCTCGCCGTCATCGATGCGGGCCGCACCGGGACGCGTCGACTCACCCCCGACGTCGATCACATCGGCACCCGCAGCGGCCATTTCTCGAGCATGTTCAATAGCGCTATCGGGCGAATCCCATCGGCCGCCATCGCTGAACGAATCCGGCGTCACGTTGAGGACACCGAAGACGAGGGGACGGTTAGCCATCTGCCCGGCCGATCAGGGTGAGCAGTGCGGACCGGGTGGGTTCGACCGCGAACGTCCCCGTCGCTGTCACCGTGATGGCCGACGCCTCGGCCTGTTTGGCTCCGCGCGCCGACACGCACTCGTGGCGTGCGTTGAGGACAACAAGAGCACCGCTCGCACCGGCACCGTCGGTCAGCGCGTCGCAGACCTCGACACCAATTCGTTCTTGGACCTGGGGGCGCGACGAAATTGTGTCGAGCACCCGAGCAATCCGCCCCAATCCAACGACGGTGTCCGTGGGTTGGTAGGCGATGTGGGCCACCCCGTGAAACGGCAACAAATGGTGTTCGCACGTCGAGCGAAAAGCGAGGTCTCGAACGATGACCGGGTCGTTCGAGATGACGTCGGCGGTCGAGGCCGAATCGCGCAGCCCATCGGTCGCATCGACACCAACACCCGAATACAGTTCGGTCATCGCGTCCGCGACCCGCGTCGGCGTTTCGCGTAAACCCTCGCGCGACGGGTCCTCGCCGATGGCTGCAAGGATTTCCCTCACGGCCGCGGCGATGCGATCCCGATCGATGGCCATGAAAGTTACTTTGCGGCCAGCTTCGTCCGTGGCGCGGCGGGCTTCGCCTTGGTCACTCGTGTGGCCTTTGCCGTGGTCGTGGTTTCGGGCATTTCGGCGGTGTCGAGCGAGATACGCGCCGGAACTTTGATCGGACCCTTGGTCGACACGGGTCGCTTGGGGTTCGATTTCCACACGGGACGTGCGGGAAGTTTCTTGACCTTCGCAAAGATTGCGGCGAGGCGAACATGATCGAGTGTTTCCTTCTCGAGAAGTTCTTTCGCGAGTTGGTCAAGAATCGCGCGGTTGGCGGTCAGGACTTTCCACGCCTCGTCGTGCGCAGCATCGATGAGTGCGCGGACTTCGGCGTCGATTCGCTCGGCCACACCATCGCTGTAATCACGTTGGTGTCCGACGTCGCGACCGAGGAACATCTCGCCCGAGCCGGAACCCAACTTCACAGAACCGACCGCGTTCGACATTCCAAACTCGGTGACCATGCGACGTGCAATCCCGGTCGCCTTCTCGATGTCGTTCGACGCTCCCGTGGTGGGGTCCTGGAAAACAATCTCTTCCGCGACTCGGCCACCCATGGCATACGCCAATTGGTCCAACAGTTCGTTGCGCGTGATCGAATACTTGTCATCGAGGGGCATGACCATCGTGTACCCGAGTGCGCGTCCACGCGGCAGAATCGTGACCTTGGTGACGGGGTCGGTCTGGCGCATCGCGGCGGCCGCAAGGGCGTGCCCTCCCTCGTGATACGCGGTGATGAGCCGCTCTTTGTCCTTCATGACACGCGATCGCTTCTGCGGTCCTGCCATCACACGGTCGACCGCTTCGTCGAGGATCTCGTTCGTGAGTTCGCTCTTACCCTGGCGGGCCGTGAGGAGTGCAGCTTCGTTGATGACGTTCGCAAGGTCAGCGCCGGTGTACCCCGGGGTCTTGCGGGCAAGGACCTCGAGGTCGACGTTTTTTGCCATCGGCTTGCCCTTCGAGTGCACCGCAAGAATCTTGGCGCGGCCCTTCGAGTCGGGGGCGTCCACCTGAATCTGACGGTCGAAACGGCCGGGGCGCAGAAGCGCCGGGTCGAGGATGTCGGGTCGGTTCGTCGCCGCAATCATGATGACGTTCTGTCCCGGCTCGAATCCGTCCATCTCGACGAGGAGTTGGTTCAACGTCTGTTCGCGTTCGTCGTGACCGCCGCCCATCCCGGCACCGCGGTGACGACCAACCGCGTCAATCTCGTCGATGAAGATGATGGCGGGCGAATTCTGTTTTGCGATGTCGAAGAGGTCTCGAACTCGGCTCGCACCGACGCCGACGAACATTTCGACAAAGTCAGAACCGGAAATCGAATAGAACGGAACCGAGGCTTCGCCGGCGACCGCACGAGCGAGAAGCGTCTTTCCCGTTCCGGGTGGGCCGTATAGCAGCACACCCTTGGGGATTCGGGCTCCGACCTTCTCGAACTTTTCGGGTTTCTGGAGGAATTCCTTGATCTCGTGAAGTTCTTCGATCGCCTCGTCGGCACCGGCGACGTCCTCGAACGTGACCTGCGGCGATTCCTTGTTGAACAATTTCGCACGTGAGCGGCCGAATTGCATGGCTCCGCGAGCGCCACCCGCGCTCGACGAGATGAACCAGAACGCGACACCGATGATGAGGAACGGGACGATGAACCCCAGAAGTGACATGAACCACGATTCCTTGGGAACCGTGTCCGTGAACTTGGCGGGGTTCGCTGTCGTGACGGCACGCAGCACCTCAGCGCCACGCGGCGCGACGTAATAGAACTGGACGTGGTCGCCGTAAGTCTTGTCCGGAGCAATCAGTGTCATGTCTACGCGTTGCTCGACGTCGGTGACGGTGACGTCCTTGACTTTGCCGTCAGCGAGGAACGCGAGTCCCTCTTTGGTCGACACGGGAGCGTAATTGACGGTTGTGAGGAACGAGAAACCTGCCCACACAATCAACAGACCCGCGGCGATATAGAGCCACGGACCCTTGAGGAAATTCTTCATTCGGCGAATTGCTCCTGTCTAGAACACGTTGTCCCAGCGTACTCGCTCGCGTCCCGTCGAATCAGGGCTATTCGCTCTCGGCGTAGACGTGCGGAGACAACACAGCAACATCGCGCAGGTGCCGATAGTTCTCGGCGTAGTCCAGCCCATATCCCACGACGAACTTATTCGGGATATCGAAACCCAGATATTCGGGAACGATGTCGATCTTGACCGCGTCGGGTTTGCGTAGAGCGGCAAAAATGTGGACGCTCGCTGCCCCTCGCGAAAGAAGGTTGTCGCGAAGCCACGACAACGTCAGGCCGGTGTCGATGATGTCCTCGACAATGAGGACATTCTTGCCCGCGATGTCGGTGTCGAGATCCTTGAGAATTCGTACGACTCCGCTCGATGTCGTGCCGTGCCCGTAGGACGAGACCGCCATCCAGTCCATGGTGGTGGGAATCGTGAGCGCTCGCGACAGGTCGCTCATCACCATGACCGCGCCCTTGAGCACACCGACAAGCAAGAGGTCCCGATCCGCATAGTCTCGATCGATGTCGTGTGCCAGCTCGGCGATGCGCGCGAGAAGTTGTTCCTCGGTGACAAGGATTTCATCGAGTTGATCGGAAACGTCGTCGTACCGCATGCTGTCCTAACCTGCCTGGCCGAAGACGATTCGACCGTCGTGTCTGACCACACTACCGCCGAGAACATCGACTGCTCCCTGACCATGCCAGTCAGCCATGAGGGCGTCGATGGCACGGGTGTGAACGTGAGTAATGGTCGTTCCCCAGGCGCGTTCCGCGGCGATTCGAATGATCCGCGTTCGAAGAGCGCGTGGCCTATTCGCCACATCGTCAACGGCGAACGACACGGGGTTCGCCGCGAGAACCTGGTGCGCCATGCCGGCAGCAAGCAGGTCGAGCGCATCGTCGTCATCACGCACGAGATCGGCCGTCCGGGCTAGTGCGTCGACGATTCCCGGTCCGAGTTCCTTTTCGAGAAGGGGCAGTACCGAATGGCGAACGCGAACCCTCGCGAACGCGTGGTCCGAGTTGTGGGGGTCGTCCCACGGTTCGAGCCCTTCCGCGAGTACCGCCTCACGCGTCGTTTCACGTGTGACATCGAGAAGTGGCCGCGCGATAAGCCCGTCGAGTTCAACCATTCCGCGAAGGCTCCCTGGACCACTTCCTCGTGCAAGTCCGAGCAGAACCGTTTCCGCCTGATCGTTTCGGGTGTGCCCAGTCAAAACCAGCGCGGCGCCGTGCCGTTCCGCGGCCTCGCGAAGCGCACAGTAGCGGGCGTCACGAGCGGCCGCTTCGGGACCGCCCTCGGTACCAACCGTCACCCGCGTGACGTCGACCGGGCTCATCCCCAACCCCGTTGCCGTCGCCGACACCGTCGCCGCGACCTCAGCACTTCCCGATTGAAGCCCGTGATCCACGATGATTGCCCCGGCACGAAGACCCCGTTTGGCCGTGACAAACCGAGTCGCGGCGGCGAGCGCAAGGGAGTCGGCCCCACCGCTTAGTGCGACGAGAACGAGGGAATCGTTCGGCACGGGATGCCGATCCAGGAAATTCGAGACAGCCGAGCGCACCGCGGCGACGGCCGGGGACAACTTCCCTCGGCGATCACCCGTGGTCTCGCTCACTCGGTAAGGTTATCCGAGAACCGTTTAGACACGAGGAGACATCATGGCCGGATACCCCGCCGTTATCGAAATCCCCAAGGGCAGCCGTAACAAGTACGAGATTGACCACGAAACGGGTCGGGTTTACCTCGACCGCGTGCTTTTCACCTCGTTCGTTTACCCAACGGACTACGGATTCTTTGAGAACACGCTGGGGCTCGACGGCGACCCCGTAGACGTGCTCGTCCTTCTTGATTACCCGCTCTTCCCCGGAGTCGGCCTCAACGTTCGTCCCGTTGCCGTGTTCAACATGACCGATGACGGCGGAAGCGACGCCAAGGTCATCGCTGTCCTCGAAAAGGACAAGCGCTGGGAGCACATTCAAGACATCGACGACATCCCCGAGTTCACCAAGAAGGAAATCGAACACTTCTTCGAACACTACAAAGACCTCGAGCCCGGCAAGTGGGTCAAGACCGAAGGCTGGCAGGGTCGCGCCGAAGCCGAAAAGATCGTCGAAGAGGGCATCGCGCGCCTCGCCGCCGAACACTGATTAGCCGAGAGTAATTCCCATGTTCCGCATGAACGGAACGGCGTCTTGCGCCTTACCGTCTTTGCGAACCTCGAAGTGCAGGTGGCAGCCGGTCGCTCCACCCGTCATGCCGATGTCGGCAATGTGTGTTCCCGTCGACACCTGTTCGCCCACGTGAACAAAGGTGTGATTGTTCGCGATGTGCGCGTACCCGGTTGAAATTCCTTCACCGTGACTGATGAGGATGTAGTTCCCCAGCGTTCCGTTCCATCCGGCATAAATGACTTGGCCACCGTGAGCGGCGTAGATCGGTGTGCCACAACTTGCCGCGAGGTCCGTTCCTGAGTGGAACATCATGACGTGGTAAATCGGATGAACTCGATATCCGAACCCACTCGAGATGTATCCGGCAGACGGACGCGCCCAGCCTTTCGAGGAAATCGCTCCGGGGGGAAGATCGCTACCGGCTGTGCCGTTCTCTTCCTGGCCTTTTTGGTATTCCTTTTCCGTTGCGCGTCGGTTTTCGACGAGCGTCGCAAGCTGTGCCTGCAGTGTGGCCTGGTGAGCCTGTTGCTCTTCGAACGCGACCTGGGCGGCAATCGCCGCAGTCTGTGCGACCTGGAACGCGGCCTCGGCTTCATCGCGCAGGGCGTCGCGTTCCTTCTTGGCGACCGTGGCTTGATCGGTTAATGATTGCGCTGAGTTTTGATCGCGAATTGCCGCCTGATAAATTCCATCGGCCTGTGACGCAATGATCGACGCAAAACCCAAACGGCTCAACAGGTTGTCCGCGCCGGTCGAGTTCGACAAGAGACTCGTCGAGACGTTGATGCTTCCCGCTCGAGCAAGTTCCGAGACGAATTGGCCAGCTCGAATGCGTGACGCGTCCGCCGACGCTTTGGCCTCATCCGCTTGAGCTTGCAACTGGTCGGCCTTGTAGGCCGCTTCGTCGTAAGCCTGCTGTGCCTCTTGATAAATAGTTCCAACGCGCTCGGCCTCGGCGGCAGCAGCAGCGACCTTTTTCTCGAGGTTGTTGATGATGTCTTTGAGTTGAGCAATCGCCTTCTGTTTTTCCGCAACATTCTTACGAGCGGCGAGGACGTCGGACCACGACGGGTACGTTGACGCAAAAGCAGGTTCGGTCGAGACGATCGGCCCGAGGGCAAGTGAGATGCAGACGACGGCCGCACCTATGCCAATCCACCCTTTACGCACGTTCGTCACCCCCAATTGTCGACACTGGTCGTTTCAGGGTAATCGCGAAACCCAAAGATTCGGGACATTGTGCCAAATTGGGCGGTTTGCGTAGGGCTCGAATTCCCCCTAAACTCTGTAAGGTTGCGCTTCCTCGGATGCGTGACACGGCCCCATCGTTTAGTGGCCTAGGACGCTGCCCTTTCACGGCAGTAGCACGGGTTCGAATCCCGTTGGGGTCACGGTAGGTCTACAATTCAATATGCAAGGCCCTGTAGCGCAGTTGGTTAGCGTGCCGCCCTGTCACGGCGGAGGTCGCGGGTTCAAGTCCCGTCAGGGTCGCGGACGTCAGAGTCTCTTTAGCGAGAGGCTCTTTTGTCTAGGAGCGACATGCTCCTTGGCTCTGTAGCTCAGTTGGTAGAGCGTTCGACTGAAAATCGAGAGGTCACGGGATCGACGCCCGTCGGAGCCACCATGACCACGAAACTTCGCGCACATCTCGTGTGGGCACATCCACGCGAAAACTCGCTGACGTCCGCGCTGGTGCGATCCGTGCACGATTCACTCGCCGAGCGTGGTTGCGAAATCGATGAACTCGATCTCTATCGGTCGGGGTTTGACCCGTTGCTGCACGAGCCCGATGAGCCGGATTGGGACGACCCCACCAAGAGGTACTCGCCGGTCGTTGAAGAACTCGCCGATCGAGCACAACGCGCGAATGTGATCGTCGTCGTTTTCCCTCTGTGGTGGTACGCACTCCCGGCAGTCCTCAAGGGTTATCTCGATCGGGTTTGGAATTTCGGTCGACTGTACGGTGACAACTCGGGCGCGAAACCCTCCGCCGTTGTTTGGGTGGCACTCGCGGGCCTAAGCCGCGAGGCATTGGACAAGCGCGGTCACGTCGATGCACTTGCGCGTCAGTTGGATGACGGTGTCGCCGGCTATTGCGAAATCGGTGAAAGTCGCACGATTGTCCTTTGCGACACGATCGATGGCCCTGACCTCGTCGCCTATCTCAAACAGGTGAACCAACAATTAGACGAGGTTGTACGCGTCGCTCTCGGTCAGTGACCGATCATCGTCCAGACCGCTTTTGCGATTCCCGCCGGGCGGCCCGTGCGAGCTTCGTCACGGTCCGATTGCGCGAATGCCTGAGTCACCGCGTTGACACCCAACCACCGAAGCGGTTCGATCTCCCAGTTCGGCGAGTGACGACCAACCCACGGAAGCGTTCGGAGGTCTGACTCGGTGTCGAGAATTTCCGCCGTAAGGGTCTTCGCCGCGACGAACGCGGTCGACACACCATCACCGACATAGCCGCCGGCTTGCCCGAATCCGGTCGGGCGGTCAAACGTCACGGACGGATACCAGTCGCGGGGGATGCCGAGGTTCCCGCCCCACGCATGAGTGAATTGTGCGTCGCCGATGGCGGGGAAAAGTTCGCGAAGAATTCCGCGCAACATGTCGTGCACACCGTCATCGATGTCGAACGCAGGGCTGACCTTTGATCCGTAGTGATACGGCGCACCTCGGCCACCGAAGGCGAAACGGCCGTCACCCGTTCGCTGTCCATAAATGCGGAGGTGACGCTTGTCCGAGAACGTCTCTCGTTCGGCGAGCCCGATGGCATCCCAGGTTTTTGCCGGAAGTGGTTCTGTCGCGACCATGAGCGAGTACATGGGAATGATGGCGCGGTGAAATTGTGGGAACTCGGCGGTGAAGCCTTCCGTCGCCCGGATAACGACGTCTGCGGTTACCGTCCCGCGGTCGGTGTCGAGTCGACGCTCGCCGATTCGCGTCACGGTCGTCCGCTCGTAAATAGTTGCACCGAGTTTCTCAACAACGCGGGCAAGTTCCGAGGCCAACTTGGCGGGCTGAATAGCGGCACAGTTCGGGGTGTAGGTTCCGCCGAGCACGTTCGTCGCGTTTGCCCGTTCCGATGCTTCGGATGCCGAGAGAAAGCTGAGGTGCTCGTCGCCGAAGCCCCACGAGTTCCACCCCGCGACCTCGTTCCGGGATCGCACCAGTTGGGCCTCGTTACGAGCCAGCGACACGTAACCGCCCTGCTTCCATTCGCAGTCAATCTTTTCCGACGTGACGATTGAACCCATTTCGGCAATGGAATCGTTCATCGTGCGCTGCAAACGAATTGCCTCGTCTCGTGACGAGAGACTGGAAATCTTCTTCATCGACGCGGGGAACAGCGCCGAGCACCATCCGCCATTTCGCCCCGACGCGCCATAGCCGACCGTTTGCGCCTCAACAATGGCAACGGACAGTTTGGGGTTGGCCTTGAGTAGGAAGTAGGCGGTCCACAATCCGGTGTATCCAGCACCGACGATGGCGACATCGACATCGATGTCCCCACCGAGAGGCTTCGAGCGAAAAGGAACGAGAGTCGGGTCATCGTGCCAGAGGGAAAGCGGGTGAGCGGGTGCGTCGGATGTAGTCACGCCTAATAGTGTCGTTGCGCAATGCGACAATGTCGACTGTGTGAAAGAACGATAAAGGGGAAGTTTTTCATACTAATCAACAATTGGGATTCGAATCATCTTCGCGCACAGTTGAGGTATCTCCTTTGCGGTTCGGCGCACGCCGACGGCAAGGAGTAATCCACAACGACAATGACGTCACACGGAGAGGTTAATATGACTAGCACTCGAACCGATTCGTCCCTCATGGGACAAATCGAAACTCGGTCGATTGATTACGTGCCTTCGCACGAACGCAAAGGCCGGCTCACTGACCAAGCCACCATCTGGTTCGCCGGAAGCGCCCATCTGCTCAGCATGGCAACCGGCGCCATCGGTATCTGGGCCGGGCTCAACCTCGGTTGGACCCTGGTTGCGCTCGCCGTCGGAACGGTCATCGGTACCGCGCCCGTTTCGGCTCACGCAACTCAAGGACCCCACCTCGGACTCCCACAATTGGTTCAGAGCCGCCCGCAGTTCGGCCGATACGGCGCTCTTGCGATCTGGCTCATGGCTCTCATCGTTTACTGGGGCTATGTCGTCTTCGGTGGCAACATGCTCGGCGCGACCGCGGAACAGCTCGGTGTCGGGAGTGCCCCAATCTGGGCCATCATCACGGGCCTCGTTGCCGTCGTGCTCGCGATCTTCGGATACCAGTGGCTTCACGTCGTGCAGCGCTGGATCTCGATTGCACTGATCGTCGTTCTCGTCATCTACGTGTTTGGCTTGGCAGCAGGCGGCGTCATCCCCGCCTCGGCGTGGGACCTCAGCGCAGGAACCTTCCAGATCGCACCGTTCTTCATCCAGGTGTCGGCGGCTGCTGCGTACCAGCTGTCGTGGGCGTTCTTCGTTTCCGACTACTCGCGTTACATGCCGGCTGACACACCCAAGGGCAAGATCATCACGTGGACGTCCCTCGGCCTGTTCTTCGGTGTCTTCTCCTTCGAGGCAATCGGTGCAGTGTGTACCGCAGTCCTTCCCGACGAATACGTGATCTCTGCTCTCGCCCTCACGGCTGACGGAGTCTTCGCCGGTCTCGGAACCATCATGCTCATCATCGGTGGAGCTGGTCTTCTCGGGCTGATGGCGATGTGTATCTATGGTGGGTCGCTCACGATCATCACCGCGATGGACAGCCTTCGAAAGGTCCTTCCGACTCGACAGGTGCGAATCTGGACGATCCTGCTCGTCGGATTGACCTCGACCTACGCCGGTGCGTACATGCCGGCGGACTACCTCAACACGAGTTTCTGGACGATTCTCGTGGTGCTCTCGTACCTGATGGCACCGTGGACCGCGATCAACCTCACCGACTTCTTCCTCGTTCGCCGCGGACACTACTCGATTCGCGAGATGTTCTCGAGTGCGGGAATCTACGGCAACTGGAACATGCGGGGAATCGTGGCCTACCTCGTCACGTTTGCCATCATGATTCCGTTCATGATTCTGCCGTTCTACACGGGTCCAGTAGCTACGGCTCTGGGTGGCGTTGACATCGCGTTCTTCGTCGGCATTCCCGTTGGGGGCATCCTCTACTGGGTGCTGTGCCTCAGCATGGACATGAAGGCGGAACGTGCCATCGTCGACAAGGCTGACGCCAACCTCGACCGTGACGCCATGCCCATCTCTTAACCAACCATTCAAAGGAAACAACAATGAGCAACACCGCCCGTCGTGGAACCTCCCAGGTCCGCGAAAAAATCGCAACCCTCAACCACCAGTTTTTCGGTAAATCGGGGCTCGAGCGAGCGGCTGGATCGAAATTCGCTGATGTGCTCGACCCATCGACCGCCGGCGTCCTCGGTGAGATTTCAGATCTCACCGAGGCGCAGGTGGATCGGGTCGTCGCGGATGCAAACGTCGCCCAGAAACAGTGGAACGCCCTCTCGGCGTTAGAGCGCGCGGAGCACATCCACGAAGCCGCCCGAAAGGTGCGGGAAACCCAGCGGGAAGTCGCCGAGATCCTGTCGCTCGAGACGGGCAAGCCGTTCAAAGAGAGCTTCGACGAAGTGAGTTGGGCAATCACGGCGATGGATTATTACGCCGAAATCGGTCGACACTCCATCGGAACGGTCCACGGCGCTGCGACGGCTGGTCAGTTCCACTACACGCTCAAGGAACCCATGGGTACCGCGGTGATAATCCTTCCCGCGAACTACCCCATCGTCCTCGCGATGTGGACCGGTGCTGCCGCACTAGCCGCGGGTAACGCCATCATCATCAAGCCATCCGAGTGGGCAACACTCACAACTCTGGCCTTTGCCGAGGCGTTCGATGTTCTCCCCGCGGGATTAGTGCAGGTCGTCCCCGGGACGGCCGGCACCTCGGTTCAACTCGTGAACCACAAGGACACGCACCAGATTTCGTTCACCGGAAGCGTTCCGACGGGAAAGCTCGTGGCCGCTGCCTGTGGTGAACGGTTCAAGCCGTGCATCATTGAAGCGTCCGGAAGTGACCCCTTCATTGTCATGCCGTCCGCCAAACTCGACGTGGCTGCACGGGGTGCCGCATTCGCCGCTTTCATCAACGGTGGCCAGGTGTGCACGTCGACCGAAAAGCTCATTCTGCACAACGACATCTACGACGAATTCATGGTGCTGTTTACTGCTCACGTGGCTGCTCTTCGCCAGGGACACCCGCTCGACCGAGTCGATGTCGGTCCGATGGAAAACGGTCGCGAACTCGCGAGACTCGAAGGAATCATCGCACGCGCTGTCGAACAGGGTGCGACGATCACTCTTGGTGGCAAGCGCCCGACCTTGGCCGATTCAGAATTGGCTGACGGTTTCTACTTCGAACCTACGATTCTCGAAAATGTCACTCGTGACATGGACATCTATCAGCAGGAAATTTTCGGCCCGGCCGTTGCGGTTTATCGCGTGTCGAGTTTTGACGACGCGTTGGAACTGGCGAATGGCTCGCCGTTCGGATTAGGGTCAAATCTCTATTCGACAGATGTCGCCGAAATCGATCGCGCAGTCAACGAGATTGTCGCGGGCATGGTGTGGATCAATGCACCGCTCTTGGACAACGATGCGGGCCCCTTCGGTGGTCGCAAGATGTCAGGAATCGGTCGCCAACTGGGCGCTGAGGGACTCGATACTTTCCGCCACACGAAGTTCATGATGGTGGACGCCCAGTCCTCCGAACAAAATTTCTGGTGGTTCCCCTATTCCGACGACGAAGCCTTCGCCTAACATCCAGGGAACTGCCCGAATGGTGGCGACCGGCCACACTGTGGGCGACAGCATCATGTGTGTCGTGTGACGATATGAATTTGCCGTCGAATTCATAGTCCACTCCACTTACACTGGCGACTATGGAAACAACGGGCGGCCTCACCGTATCTGAACTCGTGGCTACGGCGAGTCTCGATTCCCAATTCCTTGCGGGCGAAAAGGGTGGCGAGCGGCGTGTGTTGTGGGCGCACAGTTGTGAAATGCCAAACCCCGAAAATTGGCTTGGACCCCACGAACTACTGATGACGGTCGGGCTGTGCGTCCCGTCCGGCGCAGAAGACCAGGTGGAATTCATTCATCGACTCAACGCCGCGGGACTTGCCGGCATCATGATTGGCGACCACACTCTCGCGCCACCAATCACCACCGAAATGCTGCAGGCGGCAAACGCCGTGGACTTTCCCGTCGTGCTCGCCGCCGCCCAGGTGCCGTATGCCGTTGTTGCACGCCACGTCGCCGCAGCCAACTCCCATGAACAAACACTCCAAGTACTGACGCTCAGCAAGCTTTACCACACCGCCGCCTACGAAGACGGGGACGCGGATGCGCTGGTCGGGCGACTCGCACAACTTCTGGGAATTGGGATTCAAGTCACGGACACCTCAACCGGGATTGTCGTGGTCGGTTCGGGTTCAATCGGTGATGACTCCGCTCGATCCAGGCACGACTACGAACTCCACGGCGCACACGCGCTGACACTGTCGATCTCGGAACATGTCGGCGAAACCATCGACGGTTTCATTCTTATTCACCTCATGAAAGTGCTTGAGGTGGTCGTCGATCGGATTCTCAATGCGGCCGACCGTCGGTCAGAGGTCTCTGCGCGATTGATGTTGTCACTCCTCAACGGCGTTACGCTTCCCGAGACCCACGAATTTCTCGCGCCTCATATGCCCTCGGACGGATTTGTGCTCGTGTCACTTCCGGTTGCTGATGCGCGATCAATCTCGAGAGCACTCTCGGTGCGCAACATGCCCGTGATTGCGGGGATGGGACGCGTCACATTTTTGGCGCTTGTGCCAAGCGGTGAAGTTAACAGAGTACGAGAACTGGTTGCGACGATTTCCACGCACGCAGGCGCATCGTCGGTGTTCACGGATCTTGCGGATACCCGTGTTGCCGCGGTCGAGGCCGGGAAGGTGCTCGCAGTTTCTCAACACAATGATCGAACGTGGACCGAGTTTGATGGCTCGACGGTTTCCGTCCTCACCCGATCCCGCCGAGAAGCACAAGAAATCGTGCACGGAGTTCTCGGGCCGCTCGCTGAAGACAATTCGCGCGCGGCCATGTTGCGCGACACCTTGTTTTCGTTTTTGCGGAACGACCGAAAGTGGAAGGAAACCGCAGACGAACTGTTCATTCATAAACAGACACTGTCGTATCGACTCGGCAAAATCGAGGAACAAATTGGGCTGAAGATCAGCCGTTCAGCTGACCTCTCGTCGCTGTGGATTGCCTATCAGGCGTGGGAGACAATTTCGCCAAACACCCTGGCGGAATAGCTGGTTAGGCCGAATAGTCGATTGCGTAGGACTTGGTGACTGTCTCGCGGACCACCCAACGCCCCCGCCATCCGTCGGCGAGATACACGGTTTCTCCGGGAACTAAAGGGAACACAACGCCGTCGTCGCCCACGATTTCACCCGCTCCAGAGACGATGTACACGAATTCCGAATAGCCCTCACGCGTCGAAGCGAAGATGCCGGGTGTGCATTGCCAAAAACCGAATTCGGCACCGGCATCAGAGTGAAGAACCGCGGTCGAGGTTTCCGGGGATCCTTCAATGACCCGCTCGACGGGGACACCGACGAAGGGTGGCCATTGGACGGCGCTAAGGTTCCGTGACGTCGACATTCGAGCTCCTCTGTTTGACTTAGTCCACGCTAGGTGGTGCACCGAGATCTGACAAGTGCGTTGGATCGAGTACTAGGATCGAGCAAGTTCGATCTGGTCGGTGAGGTGATTCGGGGTTCCGAATCGGTGTGCGGTGATACTGACCGCTTGCTCGCGCAAAAACGGCAACATCTCGACGCGGCCCGCGCTGACGACGGGGCCGGCCCACACCGCAACGTCCGGACGTCCACCGGTGACCGACGTGAAATTTTCGAGCGAACCGCCGACTAGTCGGATTCGCGCGCCCGAGAGCTTCTGTCCTTTCCGCTGCAACGCCCACGTCCATTCGTGGTTCGATTCGATTTCGACGTCTAACCCGACAGCGGAGAGAGCTTTGATGACCTCGGTGGACACCCATGGCGAAACGGACAGTGTGAGTGGCGACCCCGATCGAAGTCCCGCAAGAACCACTCGCAGGAACTCCGGAACGTCGCCGACGTCCGCCACCCGGAGTCTCACGGGAATGGGTCGATAGCGGAAAACATTTCGTTCAACACCGACCTGCGAGACATCGTTCGCACGGGAGAACTCGGACACCCATGCCGCTTCGTCTGATTCGGCGGCGCGCCTCAGCCAGTCACGAGCGGTCTTAGAGACCCCGCTGAGGACCTCGAATTGATCGATGAGGTTCAACAGGGTGACGACGCGTGGTTCCGTCGGTGTCGCCCCCTTAGAATTCAGCGTGCCGTCGTTCCACGTGCCAAGTCCGAACAGATAGTTCGGGCCACCGGCCTTGCTTCCGGCTCCGACCGCAGATTTTTTCCACCCTCCGAATGGCTGGCGCTGAACTATTGCGCCGGTCGTACCGCGGTTGACGTATAGGTTGCCGCCGTCGATTCGTTCGAGCCACGTTTCGATTTCGACCGAATCCAACGAGTGCAGTCCCGACGTGAGCCCGTAGTCAATCGAGTTGACGAGGTCGATCGCACTATCGAGCGAATCCGCGGTCATTATTCCCAGAATTGGCCCGAAGTATTCGGTGAGATGGAACTCGCTGCGAGGCTTCACGCCGTCGCGAACACCGGGCGACCACAGTTGCCCCTCCTTGTCGAGTTTTCGGGGTTCGACCAGCCACGACTCACCCGGTGCGAGGGTCGTGAGTGCGGACAGCAACTTTCCCTTCGCGGGCTCGATGATGGGACCCATTTGGGTCGTCGGGTCTGAGGGGAGACCCACCGTGAGACTGCTGACGCCGTCAATGAGTTGATTACGGAATCGTTCGGATGTCGCAACGGAACCGACCAATATGACGAGCGACGCCGCGGAACACTTTTGACCGGCGTGTCCGAACGCGGAATAGATAACGTCCTTCGCCGCAAGGTCCAGGTCGGCACTGGGTGTCACGATGATGGCGTTCTTGCCGCTCGTCTCGGCGAGCAAGGGAAGGTCATTGCGAAGTTCGCGGAACGCTTCAGCCGTTTCGTAACCACCCGTGAGGACGACCCGCTCAACACGGGGGTCGGACACCAACTGGTTCCCGAGGGAGCGGTCAGAGAGTGACACGAACTGCAGGGCATCCTTCGGAACTCCCGCTGCCCAGAGCGCCTCGACCATGACAGCGCCCGAGCGCCGCGCGAGTGACGCCGGCTTGATGATGACGGGCGATCCGGCCGCTAACGCCGCCAGCGTCGAGCCAGCGGGAATCGCGACGGGAAAGTTCCACGGCGGCGTGACGACCGTCAATTTCGCGGGCGTGAAGGTTGCGCCATCGACCGCCGCGAGTGCCTTTGCGCTTTCGGCGTAATAGTGTGCGAAGTCAATCGCCTCGGTGACCTCGGGATCGGATTGGTCGAGCGTCTTTCCCGTTTCGTGCGCCATGATCTCCATGAGTTCGGCACGACGCGCCTCGAGTTCCTCCCCCGCCTTGTGTAAGACGGCGGCGCGTTTTTGCGCCGGGAGTTTGCTCCATGCAGAGCCCTTGGTCGTGGCTCGGGCAATGACGGATTTGAGTTCTTTCGATGTCTTTACAACATTCGCTGCGACCGTCTTCTTTCCCGCGGTCGATGTCGGAATCCTGGACACGATTGCGGCGCCCCATTCCCGATTCGCGGCGATGGCAGGGTCCGTGTCCGCGGCGTTCCTAAAGCCAGTAGTTGGCAAGGGGGCTTGTTTCTTGCGTCGGTCCTGGACTCGATTCGAACTAGGTACCTTGGCGTCAACAGCCGCTAGTGACGCGAGGAAACGGTCCTTCTCCCTCGCGAACAGCCCCTCGTTCTCTGACAATTCGAAGACCGCCGACATGAAGTTGTCCTGGCTCGCGCCCTCTTCCAGTCGACGGATCAGATAAGCGATGGCGACATCAAATTCGGCGGGGTGAACGACGGGCGTGTACAACAGCAATCCACCGACGTCACGCTTAACCACTTCCGCTTGGCCGGGCGCCATCCCCAGAAGCATCTCGAATTCGATCCCGGATTGCACGCCGCGTTTCTTCGCGAGAAGCCACGAATACGCGATGTCGAAGAGATTATGCCCCGCGACACCGATTCGCACGTTTGCGATGCGCTTCGGGTCTAGCGCGTAATTGATGACGCGTTTGTAGTTGGTGTCGCTGTCCTGTTTGGTCGACCAGGTTGCGAGTGGCCAATCGTGCAACGCCGATTCGACGCGCTCCATCGGGAGGTTTGCGCCTTTAACGATGCGAACCTTGATGCCGGCTCCACCTCGCGCCCGTCGGGCAGCGGACCACTTCTGTAGGTGCATCATCGCCCCGAGCGCATCCGGCAAATACGCCTGGAGCACGATTCCGGCTTCGAGTTTTGCGAATTCCGGTCGATCGAGAATTTGAGTGAATACCGCGATGGTGATGTCGAGGTCCTTGAATTCCTCCATGTCGAGGTTGATGAACGTCGGTGTCGTGCCTTTCGCCGCCAAGCGGTAGAGCGGCAACAAGCGCTCGACAACGTGGGCGACGTTCTGGTCGTACGACCACGGCGAATGCGGAGCAACGGTCGCCGAAACCTTGATCGAGACGTAATCAACATCGTCGCGCTCGATAAGAGCCGTGGTTCCCGCCAAGCGCTTCGCCGCTTCGCGTTCGCCGAGCACCGCTTCACCGAGCAGATTGACGTTGAGGCTGATCCCCGGCTTCTTCAGCTTCGCGATAACGGACCCCAGTTTGGTGGGGGTCGCGTCCACGATGAGATGTCCCACCGTCATCCGCAGAACTCGCCGTGCTACGGGGATGACGACCCAGGGAAGAATCGGGGCGACAATGCCACCGAGCCGGACAGCGGTACGCATGAACCACGGTAAAAATGCGGGAACCGTGGGGGCGATTTCGCGAAGTGTGCGCGCGGCGACCCGCACATCCTCCGGCCGAACCACTCCATCAACGAACCCAACCGTAAACGCGAGCCCGTTCGGGTCTTTGAGAACACCGGCAAGCCGAGTCGCACTCGCATCGACTCTAATTTTTTCCGCCTCACTGAGCCAGTGTCTAACCAGCTCTACGGATTCGGTGCCAATGTTGTCCACGGTGGTAACTTTTGCCATATTTCTAGTTTGCCGTGAAAAACGACCGCACAAAAATAGCGATGTACGTCTACAACCGATGGTCGTCACAATCGCGAGGGGTCGTGGTTCGGGATAATGGTCAGGTGATCGGATTAGGGACACTCATCAACATCGGCACCATCGTGACCGGTTCAGCCATCGGTGTCGGAATTGGGTCCGCGCTGCCGACACGGACCAATCGGGTTGTGACCGACGCCCTTGGACTCATCACGCTCGTGATGGGCGGACTCAATCTCGCGTCGCTCGGGAACACCGCGTTGATCGAGGCGGTCGGCCCTGCAGCACCGTTTCTCATCGTCGTCGGCGCCCTTCTCATTGGAAGCATCATCGGGTCGCTCGTCGGGATCGAAGCACGACTGGAAAAGTTCGGTTCGTTCCTACACTCTCGGGTTGGTGCGAAATCCGGAGCGCCAGCAGATGCCGCTCGAGCGAGGTTTATCCAGGGTTTTGTCGACGCCTCGCTCATTTTTGCAATCGGACCGATGGCGATTCTCGGCTCATTCAGCGACGGAATGGGTCAAGGAATCGACCAGCTAGTTCTGAAATCAATCCTCGACGGTTTCGCATCGATTGCGTTCGCCGCGTCGCTCGGGTGGGGTGTCGCATTCGCCGCGCTCCCAGTGGGAATTTGGCAAGGCGCGCTCACTGTTGCAGCCTTTGCGTTGGGTTCCGTGCTTCCCGGAGCGTCAATCGCAGCGCTGACCGCGACGGGCGGCGTGCTGTTGCTTGGAGTCGGTTTACGGTTGCTGGACCTTCGCGCCGTATCGGTCGCGGACATGTTGCCCGCTCTCATCGTCGCGCCGATCCTGACCGGCATCGTGACCACTATCGTCGGGGGCTAAACAGCCCCAAAGATGGTAACGTTTGCCTCAATCTGGAAGGTTCCAGAAATTTAGCGCGGAGGCCGACGATGGAGTCGCACAAATTGCTCATTGGTGGCGCGTGGGTTGACGCTGTCAACGGCGAACGCGAGGATGTCACCTCCCCGTTCAGCGGAGACATCGTCGGTGACGTGGCCGTCGCCCGTCCTGCGGATGCTGAGCGTGCTATCACGGCTGCTCTCTCCGGTTTCGACGTGTGGAGACGCACGCCAGCTCATGTTCGTTTCGCAATTTTGACCAAAGCCGCCGCGCTGGCCGATGAACGCGCCGAAGAAATGGCACAGATCATGTCTCGGGAAAACGGGAAGTCACTTGTCGAGGCTCGGGGTGAGGCAGGGCGCTCAGGTGACATAATTCGTTTGTCCGCTTTCGAGGGGTCCCAACTGTACGGAGATTCTCTTCCACTCGATGCGAACAAAGGAACGGGCCTCGAGAAATTGGGGTTTACAATTCATCAACCCGTTGGTGTCGTTGTCGCGATTTCGCCGTTCAACTATCCGGCTCTGTTGGTCATGCACAAGGTTGCACCGGCTCTCGCGGCGGGGAACGCAGTCGTCCTGAAACCCGCGCGAGCAACTCCACTGACGGCACTGGCACTAGCCAAATGCTTCGTCGATGCTGGACTTCCCGACGGCGTCCTCAATGTCGTCACGGGCGGCGGATCCGATCTCGGTGATGCACTCGTGCGGGACACCCGCGTGAGGAAGATTTCGTTCACAGGCTCGACCCGAGTCGGAGAACACATCGCCTCGATTGCCGGAATCAAAAAATTGTCGCTTGAACTGGGCGCGTCCGGCCCGGTTATCGTGCTGGACGATGCGGACATCGACGCGGCCACCACGTCCATCGCACTCGGCGGCTATATCAACGCCGGGCAGGTCTGCATTTCGGCGCAAAGAATCATCGTTCACGAGAAGATCGTTGATGATTTTCTTGACGCGCTCACTCCCAAGGTGCAGGCGATTCGAGTCGGCGACCCCCTCGCCGAGGGAACCGCTGTGGGCAGCATGATCTCGAGGGCCGAGGCCGATCGAGTTACCGCGTCAATTCGCGCAGCGGTCACGTCGGGGGCGCGGCTCGTCACGGGTGGCGAGCAGGACGGCAGCATCATCCAACCCGCCATCGTTGCCGACGTAGACCCCTTTTCCCCGTTCGCGCAGGACGAACTATTTGGGCCAGCCGTCGCCGTCAGTGCCGCACGAAACCTTGAGCACGCAATCGACCTCGCAAACTCAACCGCCTATGGGCTCGGTGCCGGCGTGTTCACCAACAACATGTCCAACTCCATTCGCGCGATACGCGAAATTGAGTCAGGGGTGGTCCACATAAATTGGACCCAGTTGTGGCGCGCCGACCTCATGCCCTACGGAGGCCTCAAGTCAAGCGGAATCGGCAAAGAAGGACCTCGCTCGGCAATTGCCGAAATGACCGAAATAAAGACCGTGATCTTGCACGGCACTCCCTGGAATCACAGCTAAGGAATAACCATGGCCAACCCCCGTAAAACCATTCGTCTGACCGTCGCCCAAGCGCTCGTGAAATACATCGCCGCACAGTATTCCGTCGCGGATGGCGTGCGTGAGCGATTTATTCCGGCTGCATTTGGAATCTTTGGACACGGCAATGTTGCTGGTCTCGGCCAGGCGTTGGATGAATACAACAGCGACTTGCCATTTATCCAGGGGCGGAATGAGCAAGCGCTTGCTCACGCAGCGATCGCATTCGCCAAAGCGACGAAGCGCCGTCAAACCCTTGCTGTAACCGCGTCGATTGGACCAGGCGCTCTCAACATGGTGACCGCCGCAGGTCTCGCGACAGTCAACCGCCTTCCCGTCCTTCTCCTACCTGGTGATACGTACGCAACGCGGCGCCAGGGCCCGGTGTTGCAGCAAATTGAAAACCCAAGTGCCCCCGACGTCACCGCGAATGATGCCTTCAGGCCGGTCTCACGGTTCTTCGACCGGATCACGCGACCCGAGCAACTGCTCACGGCACTTCCGCAGGCGTTCCGCGTTTTGGCCAACCCAGTCGAAACGGGCGCCGTCGTCATCGCTCTTCCGCAAGACATCCAATCCCACGCATACGACTACCCCGTCGAATTTTTTGAACCGAACGATTGGAAGATTCGTCGAACACAACCTGACGCCGATGACGTGCGTGCCGTCTCCGAGATTCTTCGATCCGCGACTAAGCCACTCATCATCGCCGGCGGCGGAGTTATCTATTCGGGTGCGACCCTAGAACTCGAGGCGCTCGCGACCGCCACGGGAATTCCGGTGGCGGAAACGTTCGGTGGCAAAGGGGCGATTCAAAACCCAGGTGAATGGCATGTCTGGGGAATTGGACTTGAAGGTTCGCCCGAAACCAATCGACTTGTCGAACAGGCGGACGTCATTCTTCACGTTGGTACGCGACTCACTGACTTTGCAACCGCATCACAATCTATTTTCCAGAACCCGAAGGTTCGGTTTGTCAGTCTGAACATCAGCGAGTTTGACGGCGTCAAGCAGGGTGCCGCGACGATTGTTGCTGACGCCAAATTGGGCCTCGCGGCATTGACGGATGACCTCGCGGGATATCACGTACCAACCGAATGGTCGTCGGAGATCACGGAAAGACAGGCGCGGTGGATGGCGATGCGTAACGCGGCGATTGACCCCGACGTGTTGTTTGCAAAAACCGCTGAGCACGACCCTGAGGGGTCGGACGCGATCATCACCCAGGCACAGCTCATCGGTGTTCTCCAAGAACACGCGCAACCTGGGGACACGCTGATCGCTGGCGCAGGTGGCCCTCCCGGGGATGTTCAAAAGGCGTGGGACGCGACGAATGGGCGCTTTGCACACCTCGAATTTGGATTCTCATGTATGGGGTATGAATTGCCCGCAGCGATCGGCGTCCGATTCGCCGACCCCGACCCTCACCATCGCGTCCTGACCTTCATCGGGGACGGAACTTTTCTCATGGCACCAACCGAGCTCGTCACGGCGGCTCAAGAAGGACTTCCCCTCACCGTCGTCGTGTCGGAAAATCACGGATACCAGGTCATCCGACGATTGCAAATGTGGCGCGTTGGGCATCACTTCGGAAATGAATTCCGCTATCGTGAGCCCGCCGACAACGTTGTGAAGCAGGTGTCCACTTCGGCAGGCGCCGGTCGTCTTGACGGTGGGTACCTCGACGTCGACATCGTTTCGATTGCCCGCGGGCTTGGTGCGCACTCGCTTCGGGTTCGCACTGCCGACGAATTCCGCGCGGCACTTGCCGACACTAGAAACAATCCTGGTCCCGTCGTGATTGTCGTCGCGACGATTCCACACGCCAACCTCCCGGGCTCCGATGTCTGGTGGGACGTTGCGCCCGCCGAGGTTTCGGATCAGCCATGGCTGGATGCCGCCCGCGCGGAGTATGCGGCGGGACTTAAACACCAGCGTTGGCACGGGTAACACCCATGACATCGCCACTCGACCACGGCGCGTTACGCGAACGGCTACACGGACCCGAACTGACCGTCGGGATTTTTGCGGGACTGGGTTCCCCCCTCGCCGCCGAAGTGGCGGCCGCAAGTGGTGTCGACTGGGTTCTCGTCGATTGTGAACACGGTGCCGCGGGTGACGACGTCGTGTCGCCCACCGTTGCGGCCACCGGTGCATACGGTGTACCCACCCTGGTTCGAACGGAATCGGGCGAGCGAATTCGAATCGGTCGTGCGCTCGACGCCGGTGCAGCCGGAGTCATGATTCCACGTCTAACCGGCGCAAACGACGTTCGAGAGGCCATTGCGCACTTCTTTTACCCGCCACGAGGCGATCGCGGCGTCGCCACCTACAATCGCGCGAATCAATGGGGATCGGAGATTTCCGCGCTCGACGGTGCACTACACGCGTGTGCAATTATTCAAATCGAGACGCGCGGAGCGCTCGACGAAGTCGATGACATCGTGGCGATTGATGGCGTCGACTGTGTATTCGTCGGCCCGCTAGACCTCAGCTACGCGCTCGGGATTCCGCGCCAATATGACCATCCCGATTTTGTTGCGGCACTCGATCGCGTCCTCGCTGCGGCGGAACGTTCGGGAATCGCAGCGGGAATTCTCGCGGCCAGCTCGGAGATTGCGCAACGGTATATCGACAAAGGGTTCCGATTTATCGCACTGTCGTCCGACTCCGTGCTGTTGTCGACGGCTATTCAACAGAATCTGTCTGTCCTGAAAGGGTCCACATAATGGGGGCCAGTTCGCCGAATTTCTCATCAACCGTGATTGGTTAGGGATCCGGTGTCCGTCGTCGTCGCATTGGGTCCCGTTGACCGAGCAATTGTCGAAAGGCATCTGGGGTCGGATCATGTTCTCGTGTCGAATCCGTCTCAAGCAGACCTGGCAAGCGCGGAGGCCGCAATTGTCCGCGGAAACGTGACCGTTGACCGTGAGGTCTTCGATTCGATGCCGCGGCTTCGCGTTCTCGCTCGAACCGGCGTTGGAACTGAACTTGTCGACCTCGAGATCGCCCGGAAACGCTCAATCTCGGTTGTCATAACCCCGGGAAGTAACACCAATGCGGTAGCGGAGGGGGCGTTGGCGATGATGCTCCACCTTTCAAAAAGGCTTTCCGAGCTCACGGACCTGGTGCGTGACGGCCGATGGGAAGAACGCGACCATTTCCCGCTCGGGGACATCAATGGGGCAACCGTGGGAATCGTTGGGTGGGGTCGGATCGGCCAGCGCCTCGGTGCAATCGCATCGGCCCTCGGAGCGACGGTTCGCGCTTTTGATCCCGTCGCGCCAATCCCTGCCGACACACGGTGCGACACCTTGGGCGAACTGCTCGCGGTCAGCGACTTTGTGTCCCTGCACGCGCCCCTCATCGACTCCACCCGTCACCTGATTAACGACGAATCGCTCGCTCATCTGAAACCGGGGGCGATACTCATTAATTGCGCACGGGGGCCGCTCATGGACCTCGACGCCGTGCATCGATCGCTCGTCGATGGAAACCTGGCCGGGGTCGGTCTCGATGTATTTGATGAGGAACCAGCTCAGCTGCACCCGATCATGAGCGACCCGCGCGTTGTCCTGACCCCTCACGTCATGGGTCTCACACGAACGTCGGCAGCGCAAACCTATGCCGACGCCGCCGACGGGATTCGTGCTGTTCTTCGCGGGGAAACTCCCGCGGCGACCGCGTTTTAGAATCTTCGTCGACAACGAACGAGGCCCCCGATTTCTCGGAGGCCTCGTTGGGTAACAGCCCGCTTAGTCGGCCGTGTGGACGCGCTTCTCCAGTGTCTTGCCCTGGAAATATGCGGGTGCAACGATGTTGAACCAGACCATGAGCACGGCGCCAACCACCATGGACAAAATGCCCACGACACCCACCGCGCCGTATCCGAAGAGCGTCACGTTGTCGCCGTTGTCATCGACCAGCCAGTCAGGAAGAAGGAACTGCTGAAGGCCGTAGACGAACACCACGAGCATCATGAGTCCACCAGCGAGTGGAATGATTCCGCGCATGAACAGGTTGCGCGCTGAGCGCCCAAGAGTCTTGCGGAAGAACCACGCCGAGGCGAATCCCGTCATTCCGTAATAAATCGCGATGAGCAAACCAATCGAACCGACTAGGGCCGCGAGCAAGTTGGGGCTGAGGACCGTGAACGCCAGGTAGAACAACGCCGAGATGAGACCCATTCCCCAGGTTGCCCACGTGGGCGTGAGGTACTTGGGGTGCATCGTCGTGAAGCTCTTGGGCAGCGCCTTGAACGCAGCCATCGACAGTGCGCCACGAGCGGTTGGCAGGATTGTCGTCTGAGTCGACGCAGCGGCCGATGTCAGAACCGAAACCGCGAGCAACATCATCATGATCTTGCCGAGAACCGAATCTCCGAAGAGCGCGGTTCCCACAACGGCAAAGATGTCGTCCGCATTCGCGGGGTTTCCGAGGCCGATTCCCGTGTCGCCGACGCCGGCGAAAGCAACGGCAGCGGTGCTGACCAGAACATAGGTGACGAGGAGCAGGAGTGTCGAGATGACCGCCGCGTTACCGGGAGTCTTCGTTGGGTTTGACGTCTCTTCGTTAATCGCGACTGCTGTGTCCCAGCCCCAATAGAGGAAGAGCGCGGTGAGCAACGCGGGGGCAATAGCGCTGTCAAATGGAAGGTCAAACGGGTTCAGCCACGACAAGTCGGGGGTAATCGATTCCGCGACGCCGGTGCCCGAGTACACGCGGTACAGCGCGAAAATCGAGAAGACGATGAGCACCACGATTTCGATTCCGAGGAGCCAGTACTGAAGCTTGGCCGAGATTTCGATTCCGCGCCAGCAAATCCAGGTCATGAGGATGATCCAGGCAAGCCCAGCGCTGGTCGTCCACACAACGTCTCCGCCGAGGGCGGCGATGTCTGGGTTTTGGAACACCTCGCCGAAGAAGACGAACGAGTAGCTACCGGCAACCTGGGCGAGACTCGACATACAAATGACGTCGGCCATAATCAGCGCCCATCCGCCGAGCCATCCGGTCCGGGTCCCGAATGCGCGAGCCGACCAGGTGAAGACGGTCCCACAGTCAGGTTCGACGCGGTTCAGTTCCTTGTAGGCGATTGAAATGAAGAACATCGGAATGAATGCAAGGAGCATGATTCCCGGTGCCTTGACGCCGACGGGCGTCATTCCCCCGAGGACTACCCATCCGAGGGCGGCCGCGAGGCTGAAGGCGGGAGCGGTTGAAGCCATACCGACGACGACGCTGGACATCAGTCCCAGTGCGCCCGTCTTGAGGCCCTTTTGCCCGGCGAGGTCTGGATTTCTCGACGCGGTAGTTGACATCGTTGTCCTACTTTCCGTTGTTGGTGGACGTCGACGGTCCACCCTTGTGTTCTGTCCCGACATTACTCCGCGTAGGTGCCCTAAGACAACGGTTTGTGTTACGTCTTCGTGACGAATCAGGAGAGCGAGGCCAGGAGTCGGTTGGTCGAAATCATGGCACCTCCAAGGACGGCGGGGACTCCTCCGCCGGGGTGGACAGAGGCTCCCACGCGCCACAGCCAGGGACGTCGACGCGAGGTGTAACCGGGTTTGTGGAAAGGTCCGCTTTGCCACCACGGGTGGCCCTCGCCGTAGAGCGCTCCGCCCACCGCACCGAACCCGGCGAAATATTCGGGGTGAAGCACCGTGTGGTCGGTGATCATGTCGGCGATGGGTCGCGGCAGGTTCATGACCTCACTGATGCGACGCATCTCGCGCTGCACGAATTCGTGGTCAATGCCATAGCTTTTGCCGTCGGGTGGTGCGGTGAGCAGGATTGCCGCGGTCGGTCGATCATTGGGATAGATGTGTCCCGCACGGTAATAGTTGAGGAACGCCATCGTCTGTTTCGGCAACGTTTTCGTGCGGATACTGTCAAAAAGGTCGTTCGGGTCATCCGGCATGATGACCGAATGGGTGACAACCTCGGGCGGTAATTCCTCGTCGAGGACTGCGAAGACCGCGATACCCGAACAGGACAGTGCCGTGGGTGCGGGAACGCGCTGGCCGAGAAGCCGTTCGAGCACGCCGGAGTCCAATCCGCTGACAACGATGTCAGCCTGATATTCGGTGACGTCGGACACTACCGTGCCGCGCGAAACCGACACAACCTGTTCACCGAGGCGAATGGATGCACCCGATTCCGTCGCAAGCCGTGCGATGGCCCGCGGGATCTCGTTGACACCGCCGGTCGGCACCCACACACCGTCCGTTGCCATAACGGCCGGCATTGTCGCGAAGAGGGCGAGTGTCTTGGCTGGTGAGACTCCGGCGTTGAGGGTGTGAATGGAAATGACTTCGCGAAGATTTTCAGGCATCCAGTCAAGACCGTTGAGGTACCGGTGAGTGTTGAGCCGGGTGCCGTAGTGACGGAACAGCGCCGCAGCGGCCGGGTAGATTGCCGGGTCCCACGGGTCGTTCGTGAGCATCGTCGTGATGTGACGCCCGAGCGGGCCGTGTTCCGCTTCGAATCGATCCCACGGCTCGCGCCACGGATGCCCGGCTTCGACCGGCAGGTTAGCGACATCACCCCGAAAGAAGTACCGCCCAACCTCGGGCAACCTTTCGAGGTTGAGGGGGGCGATGTCTCGAGCCCGTGGCGCGCCCGGACCACCCAATTCGTCAAAACGGTCAAAGAATTTGTCGAGCGCCGCGGGGAACGTTACGAGCGACGGCCCCGTGTCGATTCGTTGTCCAGCAACCTCGATGCGGCGACTCTTTCCACCAATCCACTCGTTCTTGTCGAGGACGGTGACGTCGTGGCCCGCTCGCGCTAATAATGCGGCGGCGGACAACCCACCAAGCCCCGCCCCGATGACGACAATTCGCCGTGGGGTCACGGGTAAAGCCCGAGAGTGATTCCCGTCACGAGTTGCACGCCGGCGACGGCCCCCGCGACGTAGGGGAACGCGACCGAGAATTTATACAAGCGCTTGGCCTCGAGGCTGGTCGGGGTTCGCCAGTTGGCAATCAGCAGCCAGCCCGAAATCACACCAGACACAATCGCAACGGGTACGTTCACCACCGCGAACGCAATCGTTGACACGATCCACCAGAAACCGGACCAGACCAGCGAACCTTTGACGCCAAACTTCACCGCAGTAGTCACGATTCCGGCGGATGCATCCTCGTCGATGTCTTGAATTGCGTCGTACACGTGCTTGGCCATGCTCCACGCCATGAGACCGATGACCGCGGGCCACATCGGCTCGACCCCGAGGGCGAGCGGGACGAAGGCAAGGGGGAACGCATAGTCGGCGTTGCTGACCGAGTCCCAGACTGGTCGCGCTTTGAACCTCAAGGGTGTCGACGAGTACTGCCAGAACGAGAACGAATAGGCCAGCATCCACGCAAATGCGGCAAGGGGAACCGTGAACGCGAAATACACGAGGAACGGGACATTGAGAATGACGACTCCCCAGTTGATCATCCGCACTTCAGCGGGTTTGATCTTCGCCCCACCGAACCCGCCCTTGCGGTCGTTCTCGGCGTCGGTGTCTTGGTCGTAAATGTCATTGATTCCGTAAATCAACAGGTTGAACGGCAGTGTCACCCAAATAAGAATCGGCAGGATGCTCCACGTCCACAGGAACCCGGACAGCCACATTCCCACGACCGTCGTGCCAATGGTGTTGACCCACAGGACAGGTCGCGAGATCTCGGTTAATCGTCGAATCACAATGCCCACTCTAACTTCCGCAGGCGCGGGTCAGAGTGGGCATTGATGAATTGGTTAGACGAGGTTGTCGAGGTGCGGGTCGCCGACGCGAGTCGGAACCATCACAGCCTTGATCTCGGCACGGTTGAGCAGGTCCGTCATGCGGCGCTGGCGCTGCTTCGGGATCAGCGTGACGACCGTTCCGGTCTTGCCGGCTCGGCCCGTTCGGCCCGAACGGTGCAGGTACGTCTTGTACTCGTCCGGTGCATCCGCCTGAATGACGAGGTCGATGTCGTCAACGTGGATTCCACGTGCGGCGACGTCGGTAGCGACGAGGACGTTGACGCGACCCGTCGTGAGGCGCTCGAGGTTGCGTGTACGACGCGACTGGTTGAGGTCTCCGTGGAGGCTCGTCGCGGGGATTCCGGCGTCTTCCAATTCATCGGCAAGTTGCTCGGCGTATGCGCGGGTTCGAGTGAAGACAAGTGTCTTGCCGTCACGACGAACGAGGTGCTCGATAACCGGGATCTTGTCGCGGTGATCGATGATGAACACGCGGTGATCGATCGTCGACGACGACTGGTCTTCGCCGGCAACCTCGTGGATCGCGGGCTCCGGAAGGAACTCGTCGATGATCGAGGCAACACCCTTGTCGAGGGTTGCCGAGAACAACAAGCGCTGACCACCCTCGGCGGTGTCACGAAGGATTCGCTGAACCGGCTCGAGGAATCCGAGGTCGCACATGTGGTCGGCCTCGTCGAGAACCGTGATCTGGATCTGCGACAGGTCGATGTGACGCTGGCGCGCGAGGTCTTCGAGGCGACCGGGCGTGGCGATGACGATGTCAACACCGCGACGGAGGCTCATGACCTGCGAACCCTGCGGCACGCCACCAACGATGGTCGTGGTGAAGAGACCAACGGCCTTGGCGATGGGCATGACGGTGCGGTTGATCTGCATCGCCAGTTCACGCGTCGGGGCGAGGATCAGCGCACGAGGAGCGCGACCCTGGCTGCGCTTCTTGCCGCCGCCGTTCGCCATGAGCAGTTCGACGAGAGGCGCACCGAACGCGATGGTCTTACCGGAACCGGTACGACCGCGTCCGAGAACGTCACGACCCGCGAGCACGTCGGGGATGGTGGCTGCCTGAATCGGGAACGGAGCGGCGGCACCGAGTTCGGCGAGCGCCGCCTCGATGTTGCGTCCAAGCCCAAGGTCGCCGAAGGTCACGCCATCAACGTCGTCAGCGGTGGTCGCCATCGCCTGAAGACGCTCGAGTACGACGTCGTCGCCGGGCTCGTAGAACGCCTTTTCGTCACGCGAGGGGTAGAAGTCCGAGTCACGGCGGGCGGTACGGTCGTCACGAGCAGGTCGGAAAGGACGATCAGTGCGATCGGTGCGAGGTGCGCGGTCGTCACGAGCCGGGCGTGCGCTGCCGCCGAAGCGATCGTCGCGTGCCGGACGGTCGTCGCGAACGGGACGGTCGTCACGTCGCTCATCACGCGTCGAACGTACGGGGCGATCAAACTTGCTCTTGGCGTCGACGTGGCGTCCTTCGCGAACGGGGCGACCATCGCGGAACGCATATTCGTTGCGAGGCGCACGGTCGGTGCGGTCCGCACGAGGTGCACGATCGTCACGAGCCGGGCGTGCGCTGCCGCCGAAGCGATCGTCGCGTGCCGGACGGTTATCACGAGCGGGACGTGCTGAACCACCGAAGCGGTCGTCACGCGCCGGGCGTGCATCACGCGAGGGACGCTCATCACGAGCGCCACGAGCCGGGCGGCTTGCGCCTGCCGGGCCATCGGGACGGCCGAAACGGCTCTTTTTCTTCGCCGCCGCATCACGCGGGACGAAGTTCTTTCCACGGCGTTCCGCGGGAGGGGTGTTGCTGGGCATCAGAATGCTTTCTGGCTTGTACATAACCCATGGCGGCACACAGCAGTGCCGCACGAAATCGATCTATCAGTGACCGGGTTCGATTCACGAGTGGGGACCATTGCCAACAGGATGTTGTCAACCCGACTCGGAACCTATACAAACCACACAAAATCGCAGAATATTTTCTGCTTGTCCTGAGCCGACACATCAATGCTAACAGGTAATCGAATAATTGCACCCGTGCCTATGCTTGGGGGTATGACTACTCAGAAAAACCGCTGGCTCGCACTGCTATTCGTGAGTCTTGCTGTCTCGCTCGTGATCGTCGATTCGACCATTATCAACGTGGCGATTCCGTCCATCGTGAAAGACCTCGACGCCAGCTCGACTGACGTTCAATGGATTCAAGAGGCCTATACCCTCGTCTTTGCCGCGCTTCTCCTCGTATTTGGGGCATTGGCGGACAAGTGGGGACGTCGTTCGATGCTCGTCATTGGCCTCACGTTTTTCATCGTGTCTTCAATCTTTGCGGCGATGTCCGACACCGCCGGCGCTCTGATCGCGTGGCGGGTTATCCAGGGAATCGGTGGAGCGATGGTTCTGCCCACGACGCTGTCTATCGTCAACGCGACGTTCCAAGGTAGGGAACGTGGAATCGCTTTCGCCGTCTGGGGTTCAACGATCGGTGGAATGGTGGCCGTCGGCCCGCTCCTCGGTGGCTGGCTCACGACCGCGTTCTCGTGGAACTGGGCATTCGGAATCAACATCCCCCTCGGCGTCCTGATCACCGTCGGAGTCTTCCTCTTCGTCACCGAATCGAAAGACGTCGAGCACGCTCGCGCCATCGACTGGTGGGGAGCAGTGCTCTCGGTCATCGCGAGCGGAAGCCTCGTGTTCGGCCTCATCGAAGGCCGCAACTTCGGTTGGTGGGACATCAACAAGGCATTCACGATTGGTGATTGGGAATGGCCGTTGGACATTTCGGTCGTGCCCGTGGCGTTCGCCCTCACCGCGCTGTCCGTCGCGTGGTACATCGTGCACGGACTCGGCCGGCAGAAGGCCGGAAAGTCCACGCTCATCGCGTTCAGCCTCTTCTCACTTCCCAGCTTCCGCAACGGCAACTTCGTCGCACTGATCGTCAGCATGGGCGAATTCGGGATCATCCTCGCCCTGCCGCTCTGGTTGCAATTCGTCCTCGGATACTCAGCGTTTGACTCTGGTTTGGTCATTCTCGCCCTTGCGGTCGGTTCGTTCGCAGCGAGCGGCATTGCCGCCGGCCTCGGCTCAAAGCTTCAACCGACCTGGGTTATTCGCATCGGGCTGATCCTCGAAATGATCGGTGTGGCCGGAATCGGATTGATGATTTCACCGGAAGCGACCGGGTGGTCAATCGTTCCGTTCCTGTTCGTTTACGGAATGGGCGTCGGATTTGCCACGGCACAGTTGACCGGCGTAGTCCTGAAGGACGTCCCCGTTGCCGCCAGTGGACAGGGTTCGGGAACATCGAGCACGTCCCGTCAAATCGGTTCGGCACTCGGTATCGCCATCATCGGTACGGTCTTGTTCTCGACCGCGCAATTCAGCCTCGAATCTGCGCTCGCCGATCGAAACGTTCCGGATGCGATGGCAACACCAATCGTCGCGGCCGTCATCGACTCAGCCGGTGGGGCAATCAGTGGCTTGGAAGCGAACCCGCAGACCGCCCATTTCGCCGGTGACGCAAAGGTTGCTCTGTCGTCAGGGACGTCGGCCGCGGCATTCCTCGCTGCTGGCTTCCTCGCGGTCGCGCTCGTCGCAAGCTTCTCGCTCGGCCGTTCGGCAGAGGCGCGCTCGGATGCCAAAAAGAAGAAGCCCACGCGTTCTTAGCGTGGGCTTCCTCACCGCCTCGCGGCGCTGATCGGGTCTCGTGTTACTGACAGGTGCAGCGGTCGGCGGGGGCGACGTCCGCGAGCGCCTGCTCGATGTGTTCACCGCAACCCGACCAAGTGGGTTTGCCACAGCGGTCGCAATCGATTTTCGTGCACATGGTTACTCCTTTGATTGAAGAATGGTTCTGATGAATTCCGATACGACCATTATCGACGTCCGCACCCCCGCCGAGTTCGCGGAGGGGCACCTCGAGGGTGCAATCAACATCGACTGGCAGGGTGCGACTTTCGTCGACGAAATGGCACAGTTCGACCCCTCGGGCGCGTACATCCTCTACTGCCGATCGGGCAACCGTTCGGGCTTGGCGATTGATGCGCTGGCTGGTCGTGGGTATACAAACCTCCGCAACGGCGGCGGGGTCGATGAGGCTTCCTCGCTCACCGGTCTCGCAATCGTTTCCTAGGTCGAATTTGTCATCCTCGTTAATTGACATCGGCCGACAGTAGTCTGGTGCCATGACAACTCGGCAATCCGCGGATGAAATCCGAAACATCAAGGGTGCTCGACGTATCGCGGTATGGACCGTCGTGGTCTCGCTCGCCATCACCGCCCTCATCGGCATTTACACAATCGTGTCAGGTGAATTCGGCGAAACGCAAAGCAAGGTGATGCTCACGACGCTGTCGGTTGCGGGTTTCTCGGTCCTCGCGCTGTGCCACCTCGCCATTGTCGAACGTGACGTCCGAGCCGTCGGTTGGATTGGAATCGGCACAAGTGGAATTGCGCTCGCCTGCGCCGCCGTGTTGATCTGGTGGAACTGGAATGACACCAGTTACAGCCCGAGCGATCTGTATATGAACATCACCAAGACATTTGCCATCTCGGCGCTCGTTGCGGCATCCCTCGCGCACGCGAACCTCATGCTGCTGCTTCAGACAGCGCCGTTACGTTGGATTCGATCGTCATTGTCGGTTGCCCTCATCCTCATTGCGCTTGTCCCTGCGCTCGTCATTCCGATCATCCTCACCGATGGTCAATTTCCGCCCCAGTCCTTCCAGGACGTTTATTGGCGATTCTTCGGAGTCATCGTCATCCTCGATGCCCTCGCCACCATCGCCCTTCCCGTCGCGACACTGATTGTCCGAGGGCAGCACAAACACGACACACCGACCCCTGGGCCAAGCGCATCGTCGACGAAGTCGGTGACCGTCACGCTGACCGGCACCGCAGCGACGTGGGTAAATAGCCAAGCCGCAGCATCATCCTCGACTGCCGACCACGTCGTCACAGCACTCATCGCGGCAGCCCGCAAGAAGTAGCGAGCGGCGTTTGTCCAGTCGGTCCGCTGTCGTCGTCGACGATGAACCGCTGATTTGTAGCATCATCGCCGAGATCCTCGAAAGCGAGGACTGGAACGTTGTGCAGTGCCGCGATGCCCTTTCCGCAATCACCGCAATCAAGAAGAATGCCGCGGATCTCGTGGTCGCAGATATTGACCTTGGCATAGGGCCGACCGGCATTGACATCGTCCAGCGTGCCCGCGTTGAAAATCCGTCAATCGGAGTCGTGTTCATCACGAACCTTGCGGATCCACGGATTACAGGAAAGGGTTGGGCCGCGATTCCCGATGACGCGTCCTACATCGTCAAGACAGAGATCAGTTCGGCGAGCGCTCTTCGCGACGCGGTCACCGCAGCACTCGACGGGAAATCAATCGCGCGGCGGCCGGTCGAATCGACGACCCCGACCGAATTGTTGTCTGACACACAAATTGGGGTACTCAAGCTTGTCTCTGAAGGAATGACAAACGACGAGATTGCCGCTCAGCGCGCGACGACGGTTCGCGCGGTCGAGCGATTGTTGTCGCGCATGATGATTGCGGCCAACATCGCACCCGGTCCCAGTGCGCGGGTTCAACTCGCCCGACTCTATTGGGATCAGTTGAATGGTCGATAGGCTCCAGCGCAACGAGGCTCTCGTTCGGCCCCGCGATTTTATTGATGTCCTCGGCACGGAATGGCCGTTCAGGACCGCAACAATTATTTTTTACGCTCTAGCCACCTTCATCCCGGTAACGGCTTCTGAACTAGGTCGGCTCGATAACCCGTCCCTCGTCGTGGCAATGGGGATTGCGGCGATGTCCGTTCTCACTGCGGTGGCTCTCATTTTTATCGCCAAGATTGTGGTGCCCGAGTCCGTAAAGAGTTCACCCTTTCGTGTCATCGTAGTTCTGTCCCTCCTCGGTTTCACCCGTGGAGCATTGGTTTCCATCGTCATCGACACGTTGGATTTTCAGAGGCAATCATTCCTTTTCTCGCGCCTGATTCTCGGCGCAATCAGTCTGCCGATTGTCCTGGCACTCCTTTCACTCGTGCTCCGCCGTATCAGTCTTACCCGTACACTTCGGACAACGACCCGGAACGACATTTCAACCACGGAACACAATCGAGACCGGGTTCTTTCCGACATCAAATCGAGTCAGGCACGCCTAATCGCCGAGATCGATTCCACGCTGCGGCCCGCCATCACTCGGATTAGGTCCACAATCTCGGACGGGAACGTTTCCCGGCGAGTGCTGAGCACTGACCTAGGGAACCTCGTGACTGGCGTCATTCGACCTCTCAGCCATGATCTCGCCACTACGGGCTCGACAATTCCTGTGGTGCCCGGCCATGCACGGCAACTCGTCGTACCAACCGACAATCCACCGATACGCGAGCAGTTCAATCCGACGTTCACCGCCATCGGCACATTTCTCGGCACGGGGACTGTGCTCCTAGACATGTTGCCCTTCTGGCCAGCGCTCGGGGCGACGGTGACGGTCGGCGCGATTTACTATGCCCTCTTGCGAGGTGCAGGATTCGCTCTCGGTAATCGAACGGCTCACCCGAGCGTCGCGATAACCGTTGTCGCAACCATTCATGCCGTTGTGTGGATTCCGGCCCACCTCATCAATCGTCAGTTGTTTTTACCGCCTGACTTTCCTTTCAACCCATGGGTTCTTGGTGTTGTCGGAAGCGTCCTGCTGGGTTTGCTGTATCAGTTGATCGTCCTTGGCACCTATTCAAGCCGAAACCAACTGGCCCGTCTCGATGACGTCCGCGTTGATATGACGTTGCAGCTTTCGGAAGCGCGCCGCCGGGCGTGGTTGCACCAACGTCACCTCACCCATCTGTTGCACTCGTCCGTTCAATCGAGGTTGAGCGCGGAGCAGCAGCTCGTGCGGTCGGGCACCGGGAAACTGTCACAACGCGAAACGACGCACGTGTTGACGACATTGCAATCGGTTCTCGATTCCATTTATGTCGAACCGGCAAGTTCCGATGACGCAATCAAGATCATTCAGGACACCATCGCATTTTGGTCGGGGATGTGCGACATCTCGCTGGAGGTAGACGACCGGGTCGCGGCCGACATTGCGAACACCCCGGATGTTGGAGAAGCAATTCAGATCGTCACAATCGAGATGATCTCTAATGCCATTCGACACGGCCACGCGACGGACATCGACATTTCGATTCAGCGAGAGTCAAAGGAAACTATTCGCGTTACCGCAATCAACAACGGTGGACCCGTCGGCGCAGTTTCGGCGGGGTTGGGTATGGCGTTGTACGACGAGTTGTGCGCAAACTGGGAAATTCGGGATGACACTCGTGTCACCGTGGATGCCCTCATCGCCGCGCGTGGGAATAATCGATTGGACTCGGCGATTTAGGATTAGTGCCGAAGAGAAAGAGAACCATGTCAACCGTCGCATTCACCAAAAAGGATTTTGAGGCTGCCATTACCGCAGACAATTCCTTTGTCCTCGTAGATTTTTGGGCTGAGTGGTGTGGTCCGTGTCGTCAATTCGGACCCATTTTCGAGCGCGTGAGCGAAAAACACCCCGACATCACCTTTGCGAAGGTGGACACTGACGCCGAACAGGAACTGTCAGCGATGGCGGGTATCAAGTCGATTCCGACGCTCATGATGTTCCGTGACGGCGTCTTGCTCTTCAACCAAGCGGGAGCAGCCCCCGAAGCGGCGCTGGAGGACATCATCGCCCAGGCGCGTGGGCTCGACATGAACGCGGTCCGGGCGGAACTTGATGCTATGTCAGCGGAGCCCGGCCCCGGAAAAGACGTCTGACCTTTGCTTTGACGGTGGTTGCTGGCTTCTCGTTGTAGACCTCGGCAAATTCTTGACCAGACATCTTTTGGATCTCAACCATGATGGCGTCGGTCGCCTCCCGCCGAGCTTTGCCGCTCGTTGCCTCGCCATCCACCGAGAGGTCCATCGGTTGGCCGTACTCGACACGTAATTTCGCGAGGCGGATGCCTTTTGATCCGACCGGTTGAATCTTGTCCGTGCCCGTCAGCGCAACAGGAATCACCGGAACGTTGGCCGTCAGCGCGAGCCACGCGACGCCCGTCTTACCCCGATATAAGCGACCGTCCAACGACCGTGTTCCCTCGGGATACATGGCAAAGGATTCGCCATCGACGAGCCGCTCAAGTCCTGCGTCGAGCGCGTCTTGCGCCGCTGATGCCGAACGCCTGTCCACGGGGATTGCATCGATGGATTCAAAGAACTTTCGGGACAACCAGCCCTTGAAGCCCTTTCCCGTGAAGTATTCAGACTTTGCAAGGAATGACACAGGGCGCCGCGATAACAGAGTGATGATGACCGAGTCGAAAAAGGACAAGTGGTTGCTCGCGAGGATGACCCCGCCCTTGGCGGGCATGTTTGTTCTGCCGATGACCTTGGCCGCGAACAACAAACGTATGAGTGGTGGGAACAACACCCGCGTGATGAATTTGATCACGAACGTTCCTTCGATCCCGATGCGGGCAGAACTCGCGCGGGGACGCCGACCGCGGTTCGATTCGCGGGAACATCTGCAATCACGACCGCACCTGCCCCAATCTTGGCGTTGTCGCCAACGGTGATAGGTCCCAAGACTATTGCTCCCGCTCCGATAACAACACCGTTTCCGATCATGGGGTGGCGACGACCGTTCTTGACGTCCCCTTGACCTCCGAGCGTTACTCCGTGATAAAACATGCAATCGTCACCGACGATAGCCGTTTCGCCGATGACGACACCAGCACCGTGATCAATGAACAAACGGTCACCAATGGTTGCGCTTGGGTGGATTTCAATTAGCGTCCACCAGCGAACAATCTGTGCGAGGAATCGGGCGAGAAATGTCCAACCCCATCTCCAGAACATGTGATTCATCCGGTACCACCAGACCGCGTGTAAACCCGAGAGAACCCAAAAGGCCTCCGCACGGGAGCGGGTCGCGGGGTCGCGGTCCAATGCCATCGCGAGGTCCTCGCGAATTCGTTGGAGGGGAGTCACTTAGTCGAGAATACCCTCAAACAACACGGTCGACAGATACCGCTCTCCGTAGGAGGCAACGATGACAACGATTGTCTTTCCCTTGTTCTCGGGACGCTTTGCCAATTCGAGA
>Ga0136644_10000350_pt1 | contig 36877 bp, 26 predicted proteins | sample C_130820_EF_Meta_FD_94780 | JGI IMG/M metagenome (GOLD analysis project Ga0136644, IMG submission 94780) | Freshwater microbial communities from Lake Croche, Canada to study carbon cycling - C_130820_EF_MetaG (v2) (version 2) | ecosystem: Environmental > Aquatic > Freshwater > Lake | place...
GATTTGCTTGCACCTCTCAACGAAGAGAAGCGTGAGACAATGCGTAATTTACTCGAAAGCGTACAAACAGCCCGTCTGAATGCCGCATTTGAAAAGTATCTACCAGCCGTACTGGCCGAAGGCCGTTCAACAAGTAGCCGCAAAGTGATTGTTGAAAATGTGTCGGAAGTAACTGGTGATAAAACTGCCCGAAGCCACGTAGAAGATAATGTTGAAGACAACAGCAACGTTATTGCTATCAAGCGCCTGGCAGGCCTCTAAACAAAGAAAAAGGAGACAGAAATGTCAGAACAATTATTAGAAAGCCGCTGGGGCGAAACCAAAGAAGCATTGCTTGAAGGTTTGAACGGTTCCAAGCGCAACAGCATGAGTGTTATCCTCGAAAACACTCGCAAGTACTTGAAGGAAAACGCAAGTGGTGGTTCAACAGGCTCTGGTAACATTGCCACATTGAACCGCGTGATTTTGCCAGTGATCCGTCGTGTGATGCCAACAGTTATTGCTAACGAGTTGGTGGGCGTTCAGCCAATGACAGGCCCAGTTGGTCAAATCCACACATTACGTGTGCGTTATGCCAACTCAATGACTGACAACAGTCCAGCGCAGACCAGCACTGCGGCCGGTCAAGAAGCATTGAGCCCATTCTTGATTGCTCAAGCATATTCTTCAGCATCTAGCGTTACTGCTGGTGTTGTTGACCCAACACAGAACATCTACTCTGGTGCTAACACATCAGTTCTAGAAGGTTCTGGTGGTCGTCAAATTTCCGTGCAAATCTTGAAGCAGGCTGTTGAAGCCAAGACTCGCAAGTTGCAAGCACGTTGGACTTTTGAAGCCGCTCAAGACGCACAAGCAATGCATGGTATCGACGTAGAAGCCGAAATCATGGCCGCTTTGGCTCAAGAGATCACTGCTGAAATCGACCAAGAGATTCTTTTGAGTCTCCGTAGTTTGGCTTCAACTGAGTACACATACAACCAAGCAACTGTTTCAGGTACTGCTACATTCGTTGGTGACGAGCATGCCGCATTGGCAGTTTTGATCAACCGTGTTGCTAACTTGATCGCCCAACGCACACGTCGTGGCGCAGGTAACTACGCTGTTGTGTCTTCAGCAAGTTTGACAGTGTTGCAATCTGCAACTACTTCTGCTTTTGCACGTACTACAGAAGGTACATTCGAAGCACCTACAAACACCAAGTTTGTTGGTACATTGAACGGCGCAATGCGTGTGTTCGTTGACTCTTATGCAAGTGACACAACTCCTGTGTTGGTTGGTTACAAGGGTTCTTCAGAAGCAGACGCTCCAGCATTCTACTGCCCATACATTCCTTTGATGTCAAGTGGTGTTGTGTTGGATCCCACAACCTTTGAACCAGTTGTGTCATTCATGACACGCTACGGGTTTATCGAACTCACTAACACCGCATCGTCTTTTGGCAATGCTGGCGATTATGTGGGAGAGATAGCCGTTTCGAATCTGAGTTTCTCCTAAGATTTACTCAGTTCGCAAATGCAACTCAAAAAAAGCACCTTCGGGTGCTTTTTTGTTGACTTTTCTTTCTAAAAATGTTATTGTTACAAGGCGAAATTGCGGTGAGAAACTAAATAACAATATGAAACCATACACCTATCTAATAAAACATCGTCCTACAAGCAAAGTCTATTATGGATATCGTTCTGCTAACCAAGTAAATCCGTGTGATGATCTTTGGAAACATTATTTTACCAGTAGTCATGGTGTACAACAGTTGATTGATGAAACCGGCGCAGATAGTTTTGATGTGGAAATACGCAGAATATTTGAAACCAAAGAACAGGCAAGCAACTGGGAAACCCGAGTATTACGTCGCTGCCGAGTATTAGAAGACGAGCGTTGGCTTAATCAAAACATTGCCGGTTATATTGTGCCCACCAAAGAAAGCCGAAAAAAGATCAGTGACTACCACAAAGGAAAACCTAAGAGTGATCAACACAAACAAAATCTAAGTAAATCACAAAAAGGTAAATCAAAAAATTATGTACAAACAGAAGAACACAAAAGAAAAAATTCTTTAGCAAACAGTGGGAAAAATAATCCGATGTACGGTACTTGTACACCTGAACGTGCGGCAAATATAAGTGCCGCTAAAAAAGGTAAACCTGCCGCAAACAAAGGTGTTCCGATGAGTGAAGAGCAAAAAGCAAAGATTCGTGCTACTAAAGCCATTAGTCCAACTAAGATGAGTGCGGAGTCAATCGCTCGCCGGATAGCCAAACAAACTGGCCAAAAACGACAAAAACTACACTGCCCACATTGTGAACGAGACATAGCAGTCGGGTGGTATAATCGGCACGGTGATCAATGCCGCGCCCGACTAAATACCTTGTGACAAAAATTCTCAATGAGATGGGAAGGAAAAACAAAAAGGCTCTTCGGAGCCTTTTTTCATGGCTAAATAGACCATGCTAGAAAATTACTGGAGTACCAATTTTGTTTACGATCACAGCCATAGAAATCATTTTGATTATGTAGATCAAAGCACATTGTCCAAACATTTGTGCTTTGTGTCCGACACCATGTTAAAAATCCATCAAATGGATGTGGCACATGATGCTGAACTTATTCATCTGTGTCAGACAGAAACCAATCGCATGCCGGTGTTGTGTTTGGACAGCAACCCCTACGATGTTGAATCCTATCTCAGTGAATTAGAGAAGCACGTAGACCCTCAAACTTTCTTTGTGTTTAATCCAGATATTAGACAGGAGCAAAGCACACGCTCAAATCTTGCACCCTGGCCGTCTTGGTTGATCAATCAACATTTACAAAAAAATATGCAAGTAGGACAAGTAAAAACTCATAGAATAAGTTTTTTGTCTGGCATACCTAGGTACCATAGAATATATTTGTTTAGACAAATCCGACCCTGGATACAGCACAATGATGTTGTGGTTGTTAACTGTTTCAGTCGGGAACAATTTTTAAACACAGTGCCTAGAGGAATAAGAGTTGATGCTGATAGTTGGCTGAATGATTTGCCCTGGAGCAACAAGTTGGAATATATTGACACTGATCAGACATGTACCAATGCCAATCTACCCTCATTGAATCAGCATCCTGCTTACACAGCATGTGTTAATATCACGGGTGAAACCTTGGGCTACGGAACACAAGTTTTGCCTAGTGAAAAAACTTGGAAAGCCTATAGATCAGGTTGTTTGGTCGTGAACTATGGAATACAAGATATGCCACTGGCACTGAAAAATCTTGGCATCGAAATTTGGAAAGAATATGATACCTCTCAACCAGCCGAAGTCAAATGTGATAAAATTGTAGAATTATTCCAGCGTGATGATATTGAACAGTTATACGCAAAACATCGCACTATGATTGAACACAATCAAAATTTAATTAACAGCAAGAGTTTTGTAAAAAAATTAGCACAACCTGCTATAAACAAACTACAAAAACATTTACGTTAGATCTTGAACCAGCCCAAGAACTTTTCCATCCGGGCCAGGGGGGCTGACCAATCACCGTAGGTTTCTTGACGGAACAATCGGGCAGTGGTATACCAAGGAGAATCATCACGATTCTGCATCCAGCGCCAGCAAGCACCATACGCATTGAGTGGAATCCATAGAGGCCGACCTATAGCACCTGCTAGGTGTGCGGCTGCGGTGTCTACCGATATTACCAGATCCATGTGATGCATCAGGGCGGCTGTGTCAGCAAAATCATTAATGGTACCTGGATAGCATTCGGCACCTGCGGCCCGGATAACAGCAGTATCTTCGTCACTGGCATCCACCTGTAGGCTTACCCATTGATGTTCGGGAAATTTACGAACCAACTCAGCCATGGTCTCTACCGGCATGCTTTTGTGTTGATTGATCCAGGAGTCTCTGCGCCCAGACCAGGTAATACCAATTCTCATGCGATTCTTGGGAATACCCAGGCGTTGAGCCCAGGCCCGCGCACGTTCCGCATCTACCTGTACATACTGCAGATAGTGCTGAACATTTTCCAGTCGCATGTTTAGGATTCGAGGCAGACTCATCATGGCCACCCAGTAGTCAAAAGGACCAATTTGATCTTCTGTGTTGCAGGTAATGCCCACAATGGCGTCGGGGGTATTGATCAACAAAGGCTTGATACCTGGACTCACATGCAGGCGAATCTTGGCACCCATATCTTGCAAGTTACCACAAAATCGCAAAAACTGAATTTGATCACCAAGACCTTGTTCGCCAATGACCAGAATAGTTTTGCCACGCAGGTCCTCGCCAGACCATTCGGGAGCAGGCAGGTTGGGTTTGGTACCCGACAAGTGCTCATAGCGCCAGCGACTTTCGTACTGCCGCCAGCCCTGTTCATAATTGCCCAGCATCAAATTGGCCACGGCCAGATTGAACTCAGCAGTGACACTGGCAGGATCCAGTGCTCGTGCAGCCTCCAGGAAAGGCACAGCACGACGGGTGTGTCCCATCTCTCTCAATACATTGCCATAGTTGTTGAAGGCAGCGGAACTTTCAGGGTCCTGCACAAATGCCTGTGCATAAAATGCAATGGCCTGATCGGGTTGGTGTTTTTCTCTGGCCAGGTTACCGCTGGCAATCAAGTCGTTTGTGTTCATGAAGATATTTACTAACACCGGCACACTGGGCAAAATAAACTAGATTTACATAAATACTTGTCAACGCAATTCTGCGTTTTATGCGGCGATTAACCCCACCGCGTAGCGGCTAGAACCCGCATTGGGCTTCTACTAGGAGAAATCAAATGGGAAGATCACTTAAAATACAAAAAACAAACATTGGATCTGGATCCACTGTAACAGGCAATCCACCTGTAACCGCCTACAATCAAAACGTGCTTACAGATGCAGGCTTCACATCCTTTGGCAACTTGATTGATCCTGATGCTGGCAGCGGTACAGGACTCACTAACAGTCAGTTCCTGGGTGTGGTAGGCGGTGTACCTGCCACCAGTAATCCCAGTGCTACTTTTCCAGAAGTGTTGACTCAAGCCAATATCTTGCTGGCTGATGGCACAAATACTGCTTACGGTAACAGTCAAATTCTACGACAAAAAGGCGCACACAAGTTTATGGTTGCTAACTTAGATAGCATAACCAGTGATGGTAGTTTTATTGTAGGTCAAGCATACCAAATTGCCTCATTGGGTAATACTGCCTGGACCAGTTATGGTGCTCCTACTACCGTGGCAGTGGGTGACGTTTTCACCGCAACTTCGGTAGGCGGCGCAGGCACAGGAACTGCTTATCCAGTGGGCACTTGTGTGTTGCAAAACTCAGCCACACCAACTGCTGGTTTTATGAGTGTGGGCTACACGTTCAATGGTGGTAGCACTACCTATGCTAGTTATATCACTAACAAGTGGGTGCGTGACTGGAACGGCATGACATATGGCAACTATAACAATGGCAATGATGGTGAAAATATCTATTCCAACGAAAACTACTATGTGACCAACTTCTTTAGCAATGTGGGCACAGTGACATTGAGTGGTGCAGACGTGATCAACAGCGCACCAGGCAACAACGGTTCTGTGTATATTGCACAGATCGACAACGTTACAAGTTAATTTGTAGATTAATTCAATCCTCCAGGTGGCCCTGCGCCACGGGAGGATTTTTTTATGGTCAGTTTGAGGTTTGCTAAGTTTCGGTAAATACACCCAGAGACTCTATTTTTATGACACAGTATATCATTGACACCGGCACTGTACCCAATGATGGGCAAGGTGATCCGTTACGAACTGCGTTTACCTATACCAACGACAACTTTACTCAGATTTTTCTAGCCGGGCCTGTAGGTAGCAATGTTCGAATTGGTAATAATACCATTACTACCACAGTTCTCAACAGTAACTTAGTGTTGAGCCCATCGGGCATTGGACGCATACAACTCAACAACACGCTGTTTCCCAGGGTAAACAATGTTTATGATATTGGAACTCCCAGTTTGCGTTTTAACAGCATTTACCTGGGCGATGGCGGAATTGACGTCACAGGTGGTATCACAACTGCTGGCAACATCACTGCCGACTATTTCATTGGCAATGGCAGTCAACTGACTGGTATTGTGGCCAGTACTGGCAGTGAAGTTGTCAATGGCAACAGCACAATCAGCATACCCTCATCAGGCTCCAATATCTATGTCACAGTGAATGGTACTGGTAATGTGACAACATTTGCCAACTCTGGCGTGTATGTGGCAGGCGAAGTCAGTGCCACAGGTAACATCTCAGGCAACTATATTTTAGGTAACGGTGCATTACTAACCGGTATCAATATTGGCTACAGCAACGCCAACGTGGCAGCCTTCTTGCCCACATACACCGGCAATTTGGTCAGTTTAACTGGTCCTGTGGTGACCACAGCCAATGTTGTGGCAGGAAACTTACTGACCAGCGGCGCTATTTCTGCCACTGGCAACATCACTGGTGGCAACATCAACACCGGTAGACTCAACGCAGGCTATATCACCACAGGCACAACCATAAGTGCATTAGGAAATATCACTACCAATTCCTACTTTATCGGTGATGGTAGCCTGCTGACAGGACTCAATCTCAATTACAGCAATGCCAATGTGGCTGCCTTTTTGCCCACATACACCGGCAACTTGGTTAGCCTAACCGGTCCTGTAATAACCACTGCCAACATCACGGGTGGCAATCTATTGACTTCGGGCTTGATTTCGGCCGCTGGATTGATCACTGGTGGCAATGTACGCACAGGAAATATCACTGCTGGTAATGTAGTAACTCCAGGATCTGTCAGCGCCACAGGCAATGTGATCACCACTGGATATTTTGTCGGTGACGGTAGTCAACTGACAAACTTGCCAGTTGGAAATTATAGCAATGCCAATGTGGCTGCCTTTTTGCCCACATACACAGGTAACTTGTCAAGTTTAACAGGCCCAGTCACAACCACTGCCAACATCACAGGTGGCAACATACTCACTGGTGGCCTGATATCCGCCGCTGGATTTATCACAGGCGGCAACGTCAACACTAACAGACTCAATGCTGCCAACATCACTTCCAGTGGTTCAATATCGGCTGTGGGCAATGTCACCGGCAACAACTTGATTGGTGCAACAGTCACAGTCACAACTGTTTCGGCTCTGGGCAACATCACAGGCAGTAACATTCAGATCAGTGGTCAGATATCTGCGGCAGGTAATATTCGTGGTGGCAATCTTTCTGCGCCTGGCGGCACAGTTGATGCTTACATTGTTAGTGCCACTGGTCAAATACAAGGCAACAGTTTTGTAACCACAGGCATTATAACTGCCACAGGCAATATCACAGGCGGCAATGTTACCACTGGCAACCTACAAGCAGCCAATGTCAACGCTGATGCCAACATATCAGCCGCTGGCAATGTAACGGCCAAGAATTTCCTGGGCAATGTAATTTCAGTTGGCCTGATCAGTACCACCGGCAATGTTGCAGGCAATTATTTTATTGGTAATGGCGCATTACTGACGGGCATCACAGTCAATGCAGGCACAAGTATCACCAACGGCAACAGCAATGTTGTGGTCAGTGCCAATGCCAATGTTGACATTGGTGTGAGAGGTGTAGGCAATGTTGCAACATTTGCCAACACAGGTGCATACATCACTGGTGAAGCCAGTGTAACTGGCAATGTTACCGGCAACTATTTCATTGGTAATGGCAGTCAGTTGACAGGCGTGGTGGCCACTGCAATTGGCACTCTGGGCAATCTCAGTGTGACTGGCAATATTGCCACTGGTGGCATACTTTCAGACAACTATTACTATGCCAATGGTCAGCCAGTGCCTGCTGGCATAACCTACACTGCCAACACAGCCCCGCCACCATTCCCTAACATAGCAGATCAATGGTGGGACACAGACAATGATGTGCTGTATGAATTTATTTCGGATGGTGTCAGTACCTACTGGGTAGACACTACCAGTCCAGCCTTTGCCAGTGGTATCATTGCTAACGTGGCCATTACAGGCAGTTTGTTGCCCATAGCCAATGTGACCTATGACGTAGGCAGTCCGGGCAGTTACTTCAACAGAGGCTTTTTCCAAACAGTCACAGTGGGCGGCAACACCAGTGTTGCTGGCAATGTCATAGCCGGAAAAGTGGTCAGTGATCTAGTGGTAGCCAGTGTGCTGGCCAATGCGTCAGCCATCAACCTACAGACCAATGGCACCAATGCACTTAGTATTGACAGCAGTCAAAACATCACCACTGCTCGTAGATTGCCTGCTGCCAGCATGCCTGCAGGTGCTGTGGTACAAACGGTGATGAGTTCCGCCGTGGGTGGTAGCATAACCAACAGTACCAGTTACGTGGATATCTCATCAGCCTCGGTCACTATCACTCCCAGCAACAGCACCAGCAAGATTGTGGTCATAGCCACAGGCACCAGTGCATTCAGTGCTGTGTCTGGTACCAATATCAATGCTGACACTCAGTTGATTCGTAGTCCCACTACCAGTCTACAGACTCAAAACATTGGCGGCTTGTTTGGAGCCTTTGGCGGAGTCGGGCTGTCAGGCACAGTGGCCTACAGTTACACAGACAGTCCAGCCACTACCAGTCCAATAACTTACAAACTGCAACAGCGAGTATCTAATTCGGCCAGTACCTTGACCAGTTCAAACATCTGGTTGATAGCCATGGAGATCACAGCATGATCACAATGATTCAAGCCATACAAAGCCTAGTACCCGGCGCAGAAGTCAGTGTGGGCATATACAATCAAGAAATAACCTGGGTCAACCCCACAGTGGCTCCGGTGACCTTTGATCAGATACAGGAAGAACAACGGCGTCTGCAGGCAGAACATGATCGTGCTGAATATCAAAGAAATCGTGCTAGAGAATATCCTAGCATTGAAGAACAACTGGACGCCTTGTATCATGCTGGTGTTTTTCCGACCTACATGGCTGATCAAATACGTGCAGTCAAAGAAAAATATCTACCGCCTACAATGACTCGAGAAGAATGGCTAAAACGCCAGGCTCGTATAGTTGTAAAACCAGTTGCGCCTCCCAAAACACCTGAACCAGTGGGCACAACCACTCCTAGCATGACAGCAGAACAGTGGTTGGCTGCACAATTACAAAATTCACCAGAACCAGAGCCACAGCCAGCAACACCTGCAGCCACTATGACAGCAGAACAGTGGTTGGCACAACAGACTTCAAACCGATCCATGACCAGAGAAGAATGGCTGGCTGCACAGGTTCAAAATGCACCAGTACCACAGCCTGCACCACCTGCACCGGTGTTCGATCCAGTGGTGACCCCGTCTACAGCACCCGCTATGACGGCAGAACAGTGGTTGGCACAGCAGGCAGCGGCCCGGCCCATGACCAGAGAAGAATGGCTGGCTACACAGCAGAATTTATAAAAAAAAATAAATACTTTTGACAAAGATTGGATGATCCAGTCTAGTATAAGTAGAAAAGACCAAACTTAGGAGTTCCAATGTCATTTCCAGTATCACCAACCAATGGACAGATCACAGTAGTTAACCAGGTATCATACCAGTATTCTAGTGCAACCAATTCATGGACTAGAATTTTATCTACTGCCAACGTTATCACAGCCAACACAATTGCTGTAAACGGAGCACTCACAGTAGGCACCACAATCTCGGCTACTGGCAACATTGTTACTCAAGCGTACTTTATTGGTGATGGTAGTAAAATTAGCAACATCAGCGCCAATGCTGTTTCAGTAAGCAACATTACTAACGGTACCAGTAACGTCAGTATCAACACTTCGGGTGGTAATGCTACAGTTGGTATTGGTGGCACATCAAATGTGGCAGTGTTTGCCACAACTGGCACATACATTACAGGTCTGTTGAGTGTAAGTGGCAATATTACTGGTGGTAATATTCTAACAGGTGGTTTGATCAGCACCACAGGAACAATTAATTCAGCAACCACAATCACTGGTGGCAACTTGGCCACTGCTGGCTATGCCAGTGCTACAGGTAACGTAACCGGTGGCAATATCGTAACAGGCGGTTTGATCACTGCCACTGCCAACATTTCTGGTGGTAACTTGCTCACAGTGGGCTTGATAAGTGCCACATCAACTATCACAAGCGCAGCCAACATCACAGGTGGCAACATCCTAACTGCTGGCCAAGTGTCAGCCACTGCCAACGTAACTGGTGGCAATTTGCTCACAGCAGGTCTTGCCAGTGTAACTGGTAACGTAACTGGTGGCAACTTGACCACAGGCGGTCAGATCACAGCAACCGGTAACATCTCTAGTGCAGCCAATGTGGCTGGCGGCAATATTCTTACTGCTGGTTTGGTAAGTGCTGGTGCAAACATCACTGGTGCTAATGTCTTAACAGGCGGACAAGTATCAGCCACTGCCAATGTCACTGGCGGCAACATTTTGACAGGTGGATTGATAAGTGCCACATCAACAATTACATCAGCAGCCAACATCACTGGTCAAAACTTGATTACAGGTGGCTTGGTAACAGCAACCGGTAATGTCACAGGCGGTAACGTATTAACAGGTGGTTTGATTTCTGCAACTGCTACAATCACTGGTGGCAACTTGGCCACTGCAGGTTATGCTTCAGCAACTGGCAACGTCACAGGCGGCAACGTCAACACAGGTGGTTTGATCACCGCAACTGGCAACATCGCTGGTGGCAACGTCAACACAAGTGGCATAGTATCAGCCTCGGGCAACATATTTGGCAACAATATCTTTGCCACAACAACAGTCAGCACAGCCGGCAACGTGATTGCTGGCAACGTAAACACCAGTAACATTCGTCCCACAAGTGGCGCACTAACAATCAGTACAGGCACAGGTAATTTAAACTTAAATCCTGCTGGTAACATTGTATTAAGTGCCAACACCTGGATCAACAACCTAGCAACTCCAGTTCAAGATGGTGATGCGGCTTCCAAGTACTATGTTGATACTATTGCTTCAACTGGCATTCAGTATCACCAGGCAGTTTATGCAGCCACCACAACAACCCTGGCCGCAACCACAGGTGGTACAATCACTTATGCTCAACCCAATGGCGTGGCCAATGGCGTTGGCGCAACACTGACAACTACCACATCGTTCAACTTGATCGACACTGCCAACGTTCAAACAGTAGGTACACGCATCTTGGTCAAAGACCAAGCCAATGCGGTGCAGAACGGTGTTTATGTTTGGTCAAACGCCACTGCACTTACTCGATCCGCAGACACTGACGAATACGGTGCCAACAGTACAGAACAGTTCAGTATCAACGACTACTTCTTTACCACAAACGGTAACGTCAACGCTGGCACTGCGTTCATTGTGAGCGCACCGCCCGGGGTGATCACATTTGGTACCTCAAACATTGCATTCAGTACCTTCAGTACAAGTCAAGTTTACTCGGCCAACACTGCGGCTGGTTTGAGCCTGACAGGCACGGTATTCTCGGCCAAGGTTGACAACAACACCACAGCCTTTGACGGCACTGGTAACATTATTGTCAAGGCTTCTGCTAATTTGACCACACCCAATATTGGTGCGGCAACTGGTACAAGTTTAAACACAACTGGCAACGTTGACGCAGGTAACTTGCGCACAGGCGGTTTGGTAAGTGCAACTGCCAACGTAACTGGTGGTAACTTGACCACAGGTGGTTTGATCACTGCAACTGGCAACTTAACTGCTGGCAACATTCAAACAGCCGGACAGATTTCTGCAACTGGCAACATTGTGGCAGCCGCAGGCTCGTTCTTTGTGGGTAATGGTTCAGCACTGACAGGTGTTACTGCTACTTCAGCAGGCTTCCCAATCACAGCAGGTACTTCAAACATTGCGGCTGCTGTCAACGGCAACATTGGTATCACTGTAGCCGGTGCAAGTAATGTGGGATTGTTTACACTTTCGGGCTTGCTTGTAACTGGTTTGATCAGTGCCAACGGAAACGTTACTGGTGGAAACATTACTACAGGTGGATTAGTGTCAGCAACTGGCACAGTAACTGGTTCAACGCTAATTGGCACTGTTGTAACAGCAACTGGCAACGTGTACGGTGGCAATGTATCAACAGGTGGTTTGGTCACAGCAACTGGTAACGTGACTGGTGGCAACTTGACCACAGGTGGATTGATCACGGCAACTGCCAGTATTTCTGGTGGTAACTTGTTGACAGGTGGATTGATAAGTGCCACTTCAACAATCACATCAGCAGCCAACATAACTGGTCAGAACTTGCTCACAGCAGGTTTAGTAAGTGCCGGTTCAAATATTCAAGGCGCCAACATCTTGACAGGTGGCCTAGTGTCAGCAACTGCCAACGTCACAGGTGGCAATTTGATCACTGGCGGATTGGTGTCGGCAACAGGTAACATCACATCAGTTGCCAACGTTGCCGGTGGTAACTTGCTGACAGGTGGCTTGGTATCAGCCACTGCCAACGTCACAGGTGGCAATTTGACCACAGGTGGAGTGATCACAGCAACAGGCACAATCACAGGTGGCAACATTGTCACAGGTGGCATAGTATCAGCAACTGGCAATATTACCTCAGTTGCCAACGTTGCCGGTGGTAACTTGCTGACAGGTGGCTTGGTATCAGCCACTGCCAACGTCACAGGTGGCAATTTGATCACTGGCGGATTGATTTCAGCAACTGCCACAATCACAGGTGGCAACTTGGCCACAGGTGGCACAGCAAGTGCTGGTGGTAACATTACAGGTGCCAACATCCTAACAGGTGGTTTGGTATCAGCGACCAGCACAGTACAAGGTTCAACATTGATTGGTTCAGTTGTTACAGCAACTGGTACCATCACTGGTGGCAATTTGGTCACTGGTGGTCAAGTGTCAGCAACAGGTAACATCACATCAGTGGCCAACATCGCAGGTGGCAACTTGCTTACAGGTGGATTGATATCTGCAACTGCCAATATCACTGGTGGCAATGTCTTAACTGCTGGACTGGTAAGTGCAACTGGCAACGTAACTGGTAATTACATTTTGGGCAATGGTGCGTTCTTGAGTGGCGTGATCACAAGTGTGGCCAACATCAACAACGGCACATCAAACGTAAGTATCTACGCAGCCAATGCCAACGTGGCAGTCAGTGTAGGCGGTACGTCAAACGTGGCAGTGTTTGCTACCACAGGTGAATACATCAACGGTTTGTTGAGTGTGAGTGGTAATGTAACAGGTGGTAACGTATTGACAGGTGGTTTAGTAAGTGCTACTGCCAACGTGACTGGTGGTAATTTGACCACAGGTGGTTTAGTAAGTGCTACAGGTACTGTACAAGGTTCGACCCTGATCGGCGCAGTGATCACAGCAACCGGTAACGTATATGGTGGCAACTTATCAACAGGCGGCCTGATCACAGCAACGGCCAATATCACTGGTGGTAACTTGCTGACAGGTGGCCTGATATCGGCCACATCGACAATCACTTCTGGTGCTAATATCACTGGTGCCAACATTTTGACAGGTGGTTTAGTATCAGCAACTGGTACTGTCCAAGGTTCAACATTAATTGGTTCAGTTGTGACAGCAACTGGTAATGTGTATGGTGGTAATGTATCAACTGCTGGTCTGGTAACAGCAACTGGCAACGTGACAGGTGGCAACATATTGACAGGTGGATTGATATCCGCAACGTCAACCATCACTAGTGCAGCCAATATCACTGGTGGCAACATCTTAACAGGTGGCCTAATATCAGCAACTGCCACAATCACAGGTGGCAACTTGGCCACAGGTGGCACAGCAAGTGCAGGCGGCAACATTACAGGTGCCAACATCTTGACAGGTGGTTTGATGTCAAGTACGGGCAACGCTATCCATGGCAATATCTCAACTGCTGGATTGATTACTGCTACTGGCAATATCAACGGTGGAAATATTACCACAGTTGGTTTGATCAGTACCTCGGGCAATGTTGCTACTGGTAATTTGTTGACCAACAACTTCTACTATGCCAACGGTGCTCCAATCACACTAGGCGTGAACTACACAGCAAATACCACACCTCCAAGTGGCCCAGCCAATGGATGGCAGTGGTACAATACTTCAACTGATGTGTTGTATGAATACCTCAGCGACGGTACAAGCCAATACTGGGTTGACATAACAAGTCCTGCATTTGCCGGCGGCGTTGTGGCAAACGTGGCGATCTCGGGCAGTATGTTGCTCAATGCCAATGCCACATATGACCTGGGCAGTAGTTCACAACAAGTTCGCAACGTATACGCTGTAAATTACTATGGTAACGGTGCTACACTAAGCGGTATTATCACAAGTGTAAGCAACATCAACAACGGTACATCAAACGTGACTGTTGTGAGTTCCGGTGGTAATATTGCAGCCTCAGTTGGTGGAACATCAAATGTGATGGTGATCAGTTCAGGTGCTGTGGCAATCACAGGTGACTTGAGTGTATCTGGCAACGCAAGTTTGACTGGTAACATTGTTGGCGATGCTATCTACAATGGTACAACTAGCCTACAAATTCAAACATCCGGTGGTAATGCCAACCTCACTATTGGTGGAACATCAAACGTAGTTGTTTGGGCCACAACAGGCGAATATGTAACTGGATTAATCAGTGCAAGCGGTAACATTACTGGTGGCAATTTGACCACAGCAGGCGTACTCACAGTCAATTCTGGAGCAGCCGCAACAGCCATTGTGAACGGTGCAGGTAATGCAGTTGGTAACATTGGTAGTTCTAGTAAGTATTTTAACCAATTGTTTGCTCAGGCAACCACAGCACTGTATGCTGACTTGGCAGAAAATTATGTGAGCGATGCTGACTATGCACCAGGCACAGTTTTGGATTTTGGTGGTACTCAAGAAGTCACCATAAGTACTGTAGATTCCAGCAAGCGGGTTGCTGGTGTGGTTTCAACTAATCCGGCTCATTTGATGAACGCAGGAGTTGTTGGTGAACATGTGGTCACAGTTGCCCTGATTGGTCGTGTACCAGTCAAGGTAACAGGTACAGTACGCAAGGGTGATTTGATGGTCAGTGCTGGAGACGGCACAGCCAGAGCAGTTACAATTGCAAGTCCAAAAGTAGGTACTATAATTGGTAAATCACTAGAAGACTTCGACGGCGACAAAGGCACAATTGAAATCGTGATTGGCAAGCATTAAAAGGATAGCGAATGGCCTTTCCAACGTCGCCGACGAACGGGCAAACGGTAGTTGTTAACAACGTTTCGTATCAGTATTCGAACGTTAGCAACTCCTGGACCCGCATCCTCTCAACGGCCAACATCATCACGGCCAACACCATCGCAGTCAACGGCGCACTCAGCGCCGCTGGCAACATTTCAACAGGCAACTACTTTATTGGTAACGGTTCGTTACTGACAGGTATCGCCACTGGAACACCAACTTTAATCGCTAATGGTACATCCAACGTCTCTGTTGCAAGTTCGGGTGGCAACATCAGAGTCAATGTAGGCGGCACATCTAACGTAATTGTTTATGCCACCACGGGCGAATATGTAACAGGTGTTATAAGTGCCAGTGGTAATATTACTTCGGCAGGCAATGTCACTGGCGGTAACATTTTAACCGCCGGATTGGTCAGTGTCACTGGCACACTCAGTGTGAGTGGAGTAACCACGCTGGCCAATCTCAGCGCCGGCAACATTTCATCAGGTGGCATAAACTCTGGCGGAGCAATAAGTGCCACTGGCAACATCACCGGTGGCAATTTATCAGGTACCAATATTGCAGGCACACTGACCACAGCCTCACAAACCAATATCACCAGCGTTGGAACACTGGGCTCATTGGCCGTTACCGCTAACGTAACCGGTGGTAACTTACTAACAGGTGGACTTATTAGTGCTACATCAACTGTCACTGGATCAACTTTAATTGGTTCAGTTGTCACAGCAAGTGGTAACGTAACCGGTGGCAACATATTAACAGGTGGATTAGTATCTGCCGCGGCCAATGTAACGGCCAATAACGGCATGTTTACCAATATTGTGAACGTGGCCAGTTTCACCGGAGGCCTTGTTTCTGTTACAGGCAATGTCACTGCCAACAATGGCATGTTCACCAACATTGTAAACGTGGCAAGCCATACAGGTGCTGTAGTATCAGTAAGTGGCAACGTAACTGGTGGTAACTTGTTGACTGCAGGCCTGATCAGTGCTACAAGTACAATCACCAGTGCGGCCAATATCACAGGTGGTAACATCTTAACTGCTGGATTGATCAGTGCCGCAAGTACCATAACTGGTACAAGTCATCTGGGTTCAGTTGTTTCAGTCACAGCCAATATCACAGGTGGTAACATCCTAACAGGTGGGCAAGTTTCGGCAGTGGGTGCTGTCACAGGCGGATCCTTATCAATTGGTACCGGCAACACAGGCGATGCTATTATCTATGGTAACCTAACAGTTTACGGCAATACCACAACCATCAATTCAAACACAATTACCACCAATGATCTCAACATCACTGTTGGTAACAATCAAAACACAGGTGCCGCACTGAACAATGCTGGTATAGACGTTGGTAACAACAACTTGGCCACCTGGAGATACAACAACGCTACCACAAGTTGGCAAAGTAATATTGCTGTCACACCCGCGGCCAATGCCACATTGGCTCTTGGTGGCACCAGCAACTATTGGGGTACAGCCTATCTCAATGCCACACAGATTGCAACCACAGCCAGTGCTGTGGGCAACGTAACCGGTGGTAATTTACTAACTGGTGGATTGATATCAGCCACATCAACTATTACGTCAGCGGCAAATATCACAGGTGGTAATGTCTTAACTGGCGGTTTGATAAGTGCCGCAGGTAACATCAGTGGTAACAATATCTTTGGCGGATTTCTTTCGGCTGTGGCCAACGTGATTGGCGGTAACATAACAACAGGTGGCCTGATCACTGCAACAGGCAACGTAACTGGCGGTAACATCCTGACAGGTGGATTGATTAGTGCTACTGCCAACGTGATCGCCAACAACGGAATATTCATCAACATAGTAAACACTGCTAGTTTCACTGGTGGAATTGTATCGGTTACTGGCAACGTCACAGCCAATAACGGCATGTTCACCACGATTGTGAACGTGGCCAGTCATACAGGTGCTGTGGTAAGTGTTAGTGGCAACGTCACTGGTGGTAACATCTTAACTGGTGGCCTGATAAGTGCCGCTGGGAATATTGCTGGTAATGTGTTTATTGGTAATGGTTCACAACTGACTGGTATTACTGGAACATATGGCAATGCCAATGTTGTGGCCAACTTGGCTGCTTTGGGATCAAATCCAGTATCAACCACAGGTAACATAACTGGTGGTAACTTGTTGTTTGGATCTGGCGTTGCAAGTGGTACAGGCAACGTAACTGGTGGCAATATCTTGACAGGTGGATTAGTCAGTGCCGCTGGCACCATAACTGGCACAAGTTATTTGGGTTCAGTTGTGTCAGTCACTGCCAACATCACAGGCGGTAACATTTTAAATAATGGATTGATATCAGCCAGTGGTAACGTGACCAGCGGTAATATGCTGACAGCAGGGTTGATCTCTGCAACTGGTAATATTACTGGTGGTAACCTGTCAGGCACAAGTATTGCAGGTACATTGACCACAGCCGCACAAACCAACATCACTTCAGTTGGTACTTTGAGCAGCCTGGCAGTGACAGCCAACGTAACGGGTGGTAACTTACTAACTGGTGGATTGATCTCGGCAACTGGTAACATTACTGGTGGCAATATAACAATTCCAGGATCGGCTAACATATCTACTTTTATAGGTAATGTTTTCTTTGGCTCTATTCCAGCACAGCCAACATGGTATACTGTTGCCCCATTAAATCTCAACAACAGTTTGGCAGCGGCCACAAAAGTTCAGTTAAATTTAATTAACACAGGTGGCGGCGCTGGTGCTGGATCAGCAATTGATTTCTACACTTATCAAATTTCAGTTGCCGCAGCCAACGCAGAAGCCAGAATAGCCGGAATTGATGATGGTAACTATTCGGCCTATCTCAGTCTTCAAACAAAAACTCCTGGTAGCATTGGCACTAATGGATTAGTTGAACGAGTAAAAATTGATTCAACTGGTGCATCGGTAGTTGCTAATATCACAGGTGGTAACATCCTGACAGGCGGATTAATATCTGCAACTGGTACAGTCACTGGCACAAGTCATTTGGGTGCTGTGGTATCAGTAACGGCCAACGTAACCGGTGGCAATATCTTAACTGGTGGATTAATTTCAGCCACTGCTAACATTACCGGCAACTTCTTTATTGGTAACGGATCACAGTTAACTGGTATTGCTACCGGAACACCTACACAGATTGTCAGTGGTACATCAAACGTGAATGTTGTGAGTTCTGGCGGTAACGTTAGTGTAGGTATAGGTGGTACATCAAACATAGCAGTGTTTGCTACTACAGGTGAATATGTTACAGGTTTAATAAGTGCTAGTGGTAATATTACTGGTGGTAATTTATTAACAGGCGGATTGATTTCTGCAACTGGTAACATCACTGGTGGTAACCTGTCAGGTACAAGTATCGCAGGTACATTGACCACTGCCTCACAAACCAACATCACAAGTGTTGGTACACTGGGAAGTTTAGCAGTCACAGCCAACGTAACTGGTGGTAATATCTTAACAGGTGGATTGATTTCCAGTACAGGCAATAGTACAGCAGGAAATTATCTAACTGGTGGTGTTGTTAGTGCCACTGGTAATATCGCTGGCAACTATTTTATTGGTAATGGTTCACAACTAACTGGTATTGCCACAGGAACACCTACCAAAATTGTCAATGGCACAAGTGAAGCCAACATTGGTGCATCAGGCGGTAATGCCAACATCACAATTGGTGGCACATCAAACGTTGTGGTTGTGGCAACTACAGGTGTTTTAGTCACAGGTATTGTAAGTGCAACTGGTAATATCACAGGCGGCAACGTGATATCTGGCGGTGTAAGAGTATACAAATGGACCACGCAGGCCAACACAGCACCGTCAGGCGCAGTACCAGGCGATGCTTGGTACGATTCCTATGCCGCTAAACTGTATTTGTACATAAACGATGGAACTGGTAACCAGTGGGTTGATCAAAGTCCTCCCACATCATTTGCCAATCTAACAGTGAGTGGAACGGTCAGTGCTGTTGGTAACATTACCGGCAACTACTTTATTGGTAATGGTTCTCAATTGACTGGTATAGCAGGTGGCGGCGGCGGAACAAGTATTTCTAGTGGCACATCAAATGTCAACGTAGTAAGTTCAGGCGGCAACGTCACAGTTGGTATTGGTGGAACTGCAAACGTGGCAGTGTTTGCCACCACCGGCGAATATGTAACTGGTTTAATTTCAGCAAGTGGTAACATCACTGGTGGCAACTTGTTGACAGGTGGCCTGATATCTGCTACATCAACTATTACCTCGGCTGCTAACATCACTGGTGGCAACTTGTTGACAGGTGGTTTAATATCAGCCGCAGGTACTGTGACTGGTACAAGTCATTTGGGGGCTGTGGTATCAGTGACTGGCAACGTAACAGCCGCTAACGTGGTTATCACTGGTACTGCTGCCGCAGGTAGTGGAGTATTAATTGTTTCGGGCAACATTCAAACCAGTACAGCCAATGCCACTGCCAATATTGGCAACGCCAGCAACTATTTCAACAGACTGTTTGCTCAAGCAACCACAGCACTGTATGCCGACTTGGCAGAAATGTATACAGCAGACCAGGAATATGTTCCAGGCACAGTATTGGTATTTGGTGGCTCCCAAGAAGTTACTATGAGTACAGTGAGTCATGATGTTCGTATTGCAGGAGTAGTATCTACCAATCCAGCACACATAATGAACTCAGGATTAAATGCCGATTGTACTGTGGCTGTGGCTCTGGTGGGAAGAGTTCCTTGTCAAGTTATAGGACCTATTGTCGCAGGTGATCGTGTGGTCGCCAGCAACCGCGCAGGTGTTGCCGAACGCTTGGACATGTCACAATACCAACCAGGTGTGATTATTGGCAAGGCATTAGAGAGTTACTCCAGTACCGAACCTGGTGTAATTGAAGTTGTGGTAGGGAGACTATAATGGCATTTCCAACGTCACCAATCAATGGGCAACAGGCTACCATAAATGGTATAGTCTATACTTACAGCACAGCGTTGACTGCTTGGACGGTGAGTACATCACTGGGCAACTCGTTTGTAAGTATCAGCGTCTCTGGTAATGTCAATAGTGGAAATTTGTTAGCCACCGGCTTGGCCAGCGTCACAGGTAATATCACTGGCAATTACTTTATTGGTAACGGCAGTCAATTGTCAGGTCTCAGTGCCAGTAAGATATTTAATGGCACAAGTGAAGCCAACATTGGCGCATCAGGTGGTAATGCCAATATCTCAATTGGTGGTACATCAAACGTATTTGTTGTGTCATCGACTGGTATTTTTACAACTGGTTTATCCAGCGTCAGCGGAAACATCACCACTGGTGGTAATTTAACCATTACTGGTACAGCAGCCGCGGGTAGTGGGGTGTTGATTGTGTCAGGCAATATTCAAACCAGTACCGCCAACGCCACAGCCAACATTGGCAATGCCAGCAACTACTTCAACAGACTGTTTGCTCAAGCGACCACAGCACTCTACGCTGACTTGGCTGAAGTTTACCGATCTGATGCACAGTATCCCCCAGGTACTGTGCTGGTATTTGGTGGCTCACAAGAAGTCACAACAAGCACAGTCAGCCACGATACCAAAATCGCCGGCATAGTATCTACCAATCCTGCTCACGTGATGAATTCAGGACTGCAATCTGAATTTACTGTGGAAGTTGGTTTGATTGGGCGTGTGCCATGTCAAGTGATTGGACCAATTGCCGCAGGTGATCAAGTGGTGTCAAGTAATCGGGCAGGTGTTGCTGAACGATTAGATCAGACAAAATATCGATCTGGAATGATTATTGGCAAAGCACTAGAGAGTTACTTAGGGACAGATGTTGGCACAATTGAAGTTGTGGTTGGCAGACTATAAAGTCTGTTCCACCTGCTGAATCTTTTGCTGAACAGCATCCAGGTTTACAGTGTTCCAAAGTCCAGGATGCAAGGGTCTTGGCCAACGCCCTGATTCAATCCAGGCATAGCCTGTGTGTTCGTGATTTAGTTCTGGTACAAACTCATAGTCCACTCGGCACCAAAAAGTATGATATTCGAATGCACCATCGGGCGATGTGAATTTCTCTATGGGTATCAGCCGTTCGTAGTCGGGCACACTGCCCAGTTCTTCCGCACACTCGCGTTCCACCGCCACTAGTAAGTTTTCTCCAGCCTCTACTTTGCCCCCGGCCAAACCCCAGGTGTCCGGATACTTGACATCGTTTCGCAAGAGATAGAGATAGCGTCGAGTACGGCCGCAGTAGAACCATACACCCACGGCTTTTACAATACCAGACTCCACGAGCCTCCCGGATACAGGCCATCGATACTCTTGACCCAGGCAGTACCATTCCACTTGTACTGTATGCCAGTGGTAAGATTGGTCACATACTGTGCTTCTAGCATGCGCTCACTGTCAAATGCCACTTCCCATCTCACACCATTATACTCAATGATGTCATTGGCATTGGCCAACAAGGGCTGACCACCACCTCCAAGCCAGCCTAGGGGATTTTGCGAGTTTTCAGTACTGCCAGTTGGCTCGGTGATCAAATAACGCTGTCCTAGTGTAGGAGCAGGCAAACCTGCATTGGGGCCACTCAACAAGGGATTGACCACTGAGTTGACCGGTAGCAGACTATCTTGTGGCTGGGTATCGGGATCAATGTTGTAGATTAGTAATCGATCGTCAGCAGGATTTACAGTTATGGTACCCACAATACTGGCATCAGGATTCCAAGGATCATCCAAGGTGATATAACTTATTCCTGGACGCAAAACACCGTAGGCTCCAATCACTGTGGGCCAGGTTATTTGCGGATTTTCATCTATAGGGAAAGTGAATGGACTCAGGCTTGATCGATCGGGCAGTAGCACTTCGGCAGGTTGTAGAATCTGCAATTGCCCATCCAGCAAGGCCACTTGATAGTTCCAGGGAGTGACCTTGAGTCGGGTGCCCAACAACAAGTCATTGTTCAAGATGGCATTGGCAGCGTCACCGTTGGCATCAAAGATTGATGCGACCACACGTTCAACCACACCCAGTTTCTTGACCTTGGCAGGTGAACTGATCCAGATGGGAATACCAAATGTCAAGGTCATGATGTCTATAGGATTTTCTGTGCCTACTGGAATAGTTCTTGAACTCCAGTTTACTTTTTCCAAGTTGACCACGCTTAAACTGGTCCAGTCAATATAGTTTTCACTACTTTGAATCTCTAAACTGGGATTGAACAAGGTAGCAATTTGTTCAAAGATCTGCATTTTTTGATTGGTGTTTGATGTCCAGATGTCCATGCTGATGGTCATGTTGTACGGCACAGGCATCAGGCGTTCGATTGTAAACGCATTGCCCTGAGTGGTTTCATAGTCCTGGGTGTCAGTATTGTAAGTGCGTTGACGCACCTGCATCTTGTTCACATGATAAGGTTCCTGCATTCTAGGACGATCATAGTCCATGCCGGTAATGTAAAATGTTATCAAGGGCGTGGATGGCAAACTGTTGGCTGAGTTCTGTTGAATAATGGTCTGTGCTTGACGGCTGGCATCACCATAGCGTACAGGTACTCGTATGAGGTCTGATGTGCCTTGCTCGTTGCGCCCATATTCCACTTGGAACAGGCTGATCATGCGTGTGAACTGTAGCAGATATCTGCGTATTTGTTCATCATAATAGAACATTTGCATAGTTTAACTCGATGGTTGATAAGGTTGTGTTGGCGGATAGGGATTGGCTGGCTTGTTGCCACCATCGTCTCCGTTGGCAGCATCCGGAATAAGAGCCTGACTCAAACTTTGACGACTTGGAATATTGCCCAGGTCTGAGGTTGGCGTAGTGTATGTATTGTTAACAAAACTACTGCGCAAAGTATTGTTGGTGGCTCCGGGCGTGAGTGTGGTGCGTACATCACTTTCGATCTTGACCCATGTTCGGCCATTGTAGCGGAACAGGCGATTGGGAAAGTAATCCAGTCTCAGTGCATATTGTCCTGCAATGGGATTTACTGGAAAGTTCACGCCTGCTGTGACCGGCAAACCATTGGGTGCCTTGCCATCACCAGTGAGATAACCTTCTGTGTAACCATCAGCCCTGGGAGTAACACCTTGATTGGCCACTGTTCTTGATGCATCACTTATGGTATAGTCTGCGGTGTATGTGGCAGACTCAGGGTTGGCAGGTGTGCCGTCAGGAGTGGTAGCCAAGATGTAAAACTTCACAACGTCAAATCCAGACTTGGGTATCTCTGCTTCGGCTTGAATTAAGATAGCATCGTTGATTTCCAGGTCCTTGGGCCTGGTACTCATTTTGTCTGCTAGTGTAGCAGGGTTTGATTTTTCTTGCCAATAGGTGGTATCAGTTATGGGAGTACCTGGGGGCACATTCCCTTTGCTGACATAATAAGTGTTGCCATTGAGCACAGTGACACCTCCAGGATAAAAGTTGCCCGGATCCCAAATGTTAATAGGTTCAAAAGGTTCTTTGGTAATTTGATTGAACTCTTGAGCATTGACCATGGGTGTGCATTTTACTCGCCACAGGTGAGGCAACCAAGTTTGGCTGAAACCTTCAGATGCAAATGCCGCGTCTTGAATCACATAGAACTTGGGCAAGGCTCGGGGTATGGTTTCGTTGAGTGGATTGTAATCACGCAGGTTAGGCAGTTCTAACACATCGCCACTCATGAGTTTGCGACCAATTGTGTCGATCATGCGGTTGTAGTGAAATGTAATAAACAAGGTATCGTTGTTCAAGAACAAACCAAACTGAGTTAGGTCAAAATCAATGTCTTGTGTTTGATACACACCGCGCATGACATACACATCAGGATCATAGGCACGATCTCTATTTTCCAGCAACAGCAAGTCTTCTATGAACAAGGGATTGGACGTGTCATATTTGGGCAGGGTAGCATCGTTGTTGCCGGTATTGTCGTTAGTTAGTGGACCAAGATATTTGTGCAAATATGTATCAACGCCCCCAACTTGGTACATTTCTGCAATGGTACGGTCAAAGAATTGGTAGTCGGCTGTTCTATTGGGCCTATAAAGAGAAAGTCTTGGCATGGTCATGTATTTATGGGTAATACTTTCTGTTTACTTGACCAAAAAACCCTGATCTGTTATAATTACAGCATGTTTTGGAGAACACATGAAAGTCACTACCGCACTCAAGCCTCTTAACCCACGTAGTCCTGACACCAAATATGTAGGACTGGAACCCATGTGGCGCAATCAGCCCACAGAGGGTCGTATCAGTGCATTGAGCACAGCGTTTGGTTGGTACAACTACTTTTATGGCAAAAAAGAAGCCAAGGACTTTGCTGTGGCTTACTTGGACTCGCATGAAAAAACCCGAGAAGCACGACAGGTGCGTACCTTGCCAGACAGCCAGATGCGTCTTACCACAGGTTGGCTATGCCGTATGAGTATGATGGGCTTGCAGTTGAGTGACCATGAGCAGATACAACTGGACAATCTAATCGCAGAACTTGTGGCCATCAAACAAGAAATGCAAGCCGAAGCCGAAGTGTCAGATGATGAGCCTGCCAGACCCAACATTCAGGACCGACTGCGTGAAAAAGTATCAGAGTGCAGTGCTGAACTAGAAGCCATGTTTGACGAGTTTATGACAGCAGGTGCTAAAATGTCAGCAGACTTCAAACCCATCATGGTGATCCGTGGCATGAATGTGGCACCACAAATGATCAGTGTGATCAGTCATCACTGGAAAGCCCGACTGGAAGAGTTTGAACAGGCCATTGAGGGCAAGGACTCTCAACTGGTTGAAGCCTACAGTTTCCTCTCCAAGATTCAATTGCGTAATTGCGTAAAGTTTTGTGAAGCAGTGATCAATGACTGCGGTGCTTATGTACAGATCAAGAAAGTGGAACGCAAGCCACGCAAGGTCAAAGCAGTGCCTCCAGAAAAACGTGCGGCAAAATTCAAAATCCAGGCAGAGTTTGCCGACCTCAAACTCAAAAGTTTGCCTGCCGCAAGCCTAGTGGACCGGGCCGAAGCCTGGTTGTACGACACCAAAAAACGCAAGTTGATCCACCTTGTGGCCGACAGCCACACACAGGCGTTTACTGTGAAAAACAATTCAATCATTGGATTTAGTACTGTAGAAACACAACAAAAGACTCTGCGTAAACCAGCGGAAGTGGTGCGAGCAGTACAAGCCGCAGGCAAGCCGGCCGCACGTAAGTTGTTCAAGGAGATCAAGGCCACAGAAACTGCCTGGAACGGGCGCGGTACTGAAAACTTGATCATTCTCAAGAGTTGGTAACGGGCTAAATATTGGGGACGGAGTCCCCAATGGCCGAAACAGAAAATTCTTTAGTTACCCTTAAATCTGCATTATACGATTATGTACGCCTGACTCTAGGCGATCAAATTGTGGATCTTGAATTGGATCCTGCGCACTATGAAGCCGCTTATCAGCGCACCATTGGCACTTACCGCCAACGAGCCAACAATGCCTATGAAGAAAGTTACAGTTTCATGGAGTTGGTGAACCAGCAAAACATCTATACTTTGCCTCAAGAAGTGCAGAGTGTGCGTCAAATCTTTAGACGTACATTTGGCATTGCCACAGGACCTTTTGGATCAAACTTTGACCCGTTCAGTCAAGCACAAATGAACGTGTACTTGATTAACTTCAACCAAGCCGGAGGCCTGGCCACTTATGACTTCTACAGCCAATATGTTGAACTGGCCGCACGTATGTTTGGTGGTTATCTAAACTACACTTGGAATCCTGTGACCAAGAAACTGCAACTGATCCGTAGCCCCCCTGGTGGTGGCGAGGTTGTGTTGCTTTGGACCTATAATCTCAAACCCGAAATCCAATTGCTGAGTGATTACCAAATCAGTCAATGGGTCCGTGACTACATGGTTGCGGCCTGCAAGATGATCATTGGCGAAGCACGTGAGAAGTTTGGCACAATTGCTGGTCCACAAGGCGGCGGCACCCTAAACGGTACAGCCATGAAAGCCGAAGCACAGACCCAAATGGATGCCAAGATACAAGAACTGGTCATGTATGTGGATGGTTCACAACCGCTTACCTTTGTGATTGGGTAATTCAAGTTTGATTTTAATCTAAAAGTCTGCTATACTACATGTATGGCAGACATTATGATTGACATTGAAGGTCTTGCAACGGGACCAGATGCTACTATTCTTACAATAGCGGCGCAAACTTTTGACCCATTGAGCAGTGGGTATTATCCACGACAATATTATGCTCGAATAACATTAGAGAGCCAGGAAGATCGAAAGATCGAACAGGGCACCATAGACTGGTGGGCAACTCAAAAAGAAGCGCAGGCAGAAGCATTTGCTGAAGATGGGCGTATTCCACTGGACCAAGCACTAAAAGAATTACACAAACTGACCTGGCAATGTAATAGAGTATGGATGAACGGGCCAACGTATGATGCTAATATCTTAGAACACGCTTACAAAAGTTATGGAATGGGATTGCCATGGCAGTATTACAAAATTAGAGATACTAGAACCATTTACAGTTTGTGGTCCGAACTGCCCAAGCCGCCTACAAGTCATCATGCGCTAGAGGACTGTCGCCGACAAATTGGACTGTTACAAGATACGCTTAAATACCTCAAAGTAAAGGAACTGGTATGATCATTGGAGTATGTGGTTTTATATCATCCGGAAAAGATACTGTTGCTGATTATCTTACCAACTTTCATGGATTTCGTAGAGAATCATTTGCCGCAACCTTGAAAGATGCAGTGGCACAGGTATTTGGTTGGGATCGAACCATGCTGGAAGGCCGTACCACACAGGCCCGCGCCTGGCGCGAACAGGTAGATCCCTGGTGGGCAGAACGCTTGAACATGCCCACACTGACTCCACGCTGGATCTTGCAGTACTGGGGAACAGAAGTGTGTAGAGCCGGATTCCACGATGATATCTGGATTGCCAGTTTAGAAAACAAACTGCGCCACAGCCAAGATGATATTGTGATCAGCGACTGCCGTTTTCCTAACGAAATACGGGCTATCAAAAATGCCGGCGGGCAAGTGATCAGAGTTGTGCGTGGCTCAGAGCCCAAGTGGTATGATGCGGCAGTGAGTGTGAATCGTGGTGCCAATGGTAATTCCACCTGGGCATTAAGCATGAGAAAATTAGAGAAACTAGGCATTCATGCTTCAGAAACTGCCTGGGTAGGCACTCAATTTGATTATGTACTAGATAACAACAACACTGTGGATGATTTGTATCAACAGGTCAATGATCTACTTGCAGGTCTCCAGGTCGCCAAGGCACAGCCAGGCGCCTGACCTCTTCCACACAGTTCAAACAAACTGTACGTAAGTTAGATAGTTCTGTGTTGGTCAATCGCCCATCCACATGATATACCAACAGTTGACTAGCATACCTTGATCTAAATCCACAGCGATCACAAGCAGTTTTTTTCTTGTATCCTGCTGATTGCCAACGTGCTACAGGTGCTTTTTCTTGGCGACCACGACGTATACAGTTATCGCATCTGTTGCGATAATAAACAGTTTCTTCTCGACGATAGTTAACAGCCACTGGGCGTTGATTACAGGCTCGACAAATGGGTCTCATGGTGTATTTATAGTCACGAACCTTTGGAAAGGGCATCGCAACTGGCCAGGTTTTGGTCTATTGCGATAAATATCTTTAAGTTTTATAAGGAGCCAAAATGGCACTAGTTTCACCAGGTGTACAAGTCACCATCGTCGACGAAAGCAATTATCTTCCAGCCGCAACTAATTCGGTACCTTACTTTTTGATTGCCACAGCGCAGGACAAAGTTTCTGGTTCCGGAGTGGGAGTAGCCGCTGGCACACTCAAGGCCAATGCCAACAAGGCCTATTTGATTACTAGCCAAAGAGATTTGACTGCCACTTTTGGTAATCCATTCTTTTATAAGACCACAATTGGCACTCCAATCAATGGTTATGAACTCAACGAATATGGCCTGCTTGCTGCCTATTCTGCACTGGGTGTGACCAACAGAGCATACATTCAGCGTTGTGACATTGATTTGACACAACTCACAGCCAGTTTAGTTCGCCCAACAGGTGAACCCAACAATGGAGCCTACTGGTTAGACACCGGCAACACCTTATGGGGAATCTTTGAGTGGAACATAGTTACAGCCACGTTTTCAAATGTGGTGCCCAGTGTGATCACTGACACTGTGTATCTTTCTTCAGGTGTGCCAGTGGGCAGTTATGGCAACATTGGCGATTACACAGTGGTTGCCACCAACACAGCCAATCCTGTGTACTACAAAAACGGTGCAGCCACCACGTCTCAAACCACTGCTAGTGCTTTGAGCAGTCTTTACAACACCTGGGTTCTTGTGGGCAGTAATGCTTGGAAATTGAGTTATCCCACTGTGACTGGTGACAACGCCGTGAGTGCAGATTTGACTGCTGGCAACATTATCATTATCAACGGTACCACAGTTACAGTTCCTGCAAGTCCCAACAATACCCTGGCTGGACTCAGTGCCGCCGTCAACACAGCAGCCATCACAGGTGTATACAGTGCTGTGATAGACAACAAGTTCTGTTTGTTTGCCAACGCTGATGCCAATGTCAGTGGAAACAATCAAAACAATGGAGTGATCTTGATTGCCAGTGGCAGCACCTCCGGCCTGCTGACCACACTGGGCATCACAGCCAACGAAAACTATTTTGCGCCTTCTTTGTTGGCCAGCAACAGTTATGAAAACCCCAACTGGCGCGATGGTGGCCCTTCACCACGTCCTACTGGCAGCGTTTGGAACATGACCAACAGTGTTAATCTTGGTACCACCATGGTTGTCAAGAAATACTCTACTGCTTTGGCAGCCTTTGTACAACAAAGTGCAGTGGTCTATCAAGACGACTGGGAAGCCAATGCCAATTTGGATGCCACTGGAGGCGGCAAGAACATTGCCGCAGGCACAACTTATACACAGTACAATGCTGTCACAGTCAGCAATTCCGGCGGTGCAACTCCTGGCACAGTGTATACTCCAGAACCAAATGGTGCAACAGGCAATTATCCCTTCAATCCTGCCTACACTCTGCAGGTATTTGAAAGAACTCAAACAGGCAGCACAGTGATCACCGGTGATACTGATACTGCCACATTTACTGTTGGTAACTCTTTTTATATTAGAACTTCCACGGCCAACAGTTCAACATTGACCGATCCTGTGTTGGTCACTCTGACAGGTACTACCCCCACCGACTTTGTTACAGCAGTGAGTCATGCGGCTGTGCCCAATGTCAGTGCCACAATTGACAACAATGATTATATTGTGTTCACACAGGCCATTGGCGGTGTGATTTTATTACAAAATGTATCAGGAACACCTGTTGCAAGCGCAGGCTTTAACAACACAGTAACTGGATGCAGATGGCAAATAGTGGGCACCAGTGCCACAGCAGCCAATGATGAATGGCTACAGTTGAGCAACTGGGTTCCATTGTCCTATACTGCCAGTGCAGTAGCCCCAGGACAAGATCCTGCTACCGGTCGATATTGGTATTACAGTGCCACCAATCAAGTGGACATCATGATTCAAACTGGCTCAGGCTGGGCAGGTTATCTCAACGGCGGCACCGACATCCGCGGTGATGTGCTGGGCAACACCAACTCCACAGGACCCATTATCAGCGCCACAGCACCCACAACACAAAGTGATGGTACACCATTAGTCTACGGCGATTTGTGGATTGATACCTCAAATCTCGAACTGTATCCAGTGATCAATCGTTGGTCAGTGGTGAGTGGTGTGGACCAATGGATCACCTTGGACAACACAGATCAGACCACACAAAACGGTGTGTTGTTTGCTGACGCTCGCTGGAGTCCAACTGGCACAGCAAACCCAATCACGGATCCTGTGCCTTCTATCACCAGTTTGTTGAGCAGTAACTATCTGGACATTGATGCGCCTGACTACACCCTGTATCCAACAGGCATGTTGTTGTTTAACACACGTCGTTCTGGTTTCAATGTGAAAAGTTTCCAGGCCGACTATTTCAATGCCACGTCATTTGCATACCCAAGTTGGAGTAACTCAACTACCTATGCCAAGGGCAGTCAAGTGTTGTACAACACAACATTGTATGTGGGCATTGTGAATTCTATTCCTACAGGCACAGTGCCTACCAATACCAGTTACTGGGCAGAATTGCAAGTGAACAGTTGGGTCACAGCCAGTGGCAACCGTGATTCAGGCGCTCCCAACATGGGCCGTTTTGCTCAACGTGAATTGATTGTGGCAGCACTCAAAGCAGGAATTGACACCAGCGTGACCATCAGAGAAGAACAAAATCAATTCAACCTGACAGCATGTACTGCTTATCCAGAATTGATTCCCAACATGTTGGCACTCAGCAATGAGCGCAACAACACAGTGTTTGTGGTGGGTGACACTCCCATGAGACTGCCAGCAGACAGCGCCGAAATAGTTAGTTATGCAACCAACAATGGCGGTGCTGGTTATGCCACAGGCGATGGACTCACAGTTGCTTCTCCATATGTGGGCGTGTTCTGGCCCAGTTGCCAGACCACAGACTTGTCGGGATCCGCCGTGGTCACAGCGCCAAGCCATATGATGGTTCGTACCATGATCCGTAATGATGAGGTGGCTTATCCATGGTTGGCACCAGCAGGTACTCGTCGTGGTGTGGTTGACAACGCTGACCGGATTGGTTACATCAATGCTCAAACAGGCGAGTTCATTACCTTGGGTGTGAATCAAGCCTTGCGTGATGTGTTGTATACCAACCGCGTGAACCCGATTACATTTGTGCCCGGAGTTGGTATAACAAACTTTGGTAACAAGACCACCCAGTCAGTGGCCAGCAGTCTGGATCGCATCAACGTGGCACGCCTGGTGGTGTTTATCCGTGCTAGATTGGAAGAAATTGGCAAGCAGTTCTTGTTTGAACCCAATGATCAAATCACACGCGATGAAGTTAAAAATGCGGTCAACAGCCTCATGATCAACTTGGTGGCCAAGCGTGGTATCTATGACTATTTGGTAGTTTGTGATGACACCAACAACACACCGGCCAGAATTGATGCCAATGAGTTATGGGTGGACATTGCAATTGAACCTGTCAAGGCAGTGGAATTTATCTACATACCAATCCGACTCAAGAACACAGGCTCGATCGCAGCCGGCCAAGTGGCTTCTGCTCAAGCAGTCTAACAGGACCGCTAGACACGAAAATGGGGTGGCAACACCCCATTTTTTTTGGCCTCAAACGATATAAATAACACTATAGGAGATACTAATATGGCCGTTGCATCATTAACAAGAATGACAGTGCCCCTGGCAAGCGATCAAAGCGCAAGCAATCAGGGCATGCTCATGCCCAAACTCAAATATCGCTTTAGAGTGGTATTTGAAAACTTTGGCGTGAGTACACCTAGAACAGAATTGACCAAACAGGTCATGGACTTCAAACGTCCCACAGTAAACTTTGATCCCATTGTTCTACCAATCTACAACAGTGAATTGAAATTGACAGGCAAAGCACACTGGGCAGACGTCACATGTAATCTGCGAGATGATGCATCGGGTGCTGTGAGTCGCTTGGTTGGTGAACAGGTTCAGAAACAAATGGACTTTTTGGAAATGGCTTCAGCCGCTTCAGGCATTGACTACAAATTTACCACACGTTTTGAAGTGTTGGATGGTGGCAACGGAACCGCAACTCCTAATGTTCTTGAAACTTGGGAATTGTATGGTTGCTATCTATCATCGGTTGATTATGGTGATGCCAATTATGGCACCAACGATCCAATGACCATTGCACTAACTATTGTTTATGACAATGCCAACCAGACTCCTAACGGTACCGGTATTGGTACAGTGATTGCCAGAACAGTCAACGATGTTGTGACTGGTGCTGGTACCGCTCAGTCTATTCAATAAGGATCGACTGATATGACCTGGGGTCAGGATTTCCTGACAGGTTTTTTTGGTGCGCAGGGTCTCAAAGACTATGCGCATGCCAGCCAGACCTTTAGAACCAACGGATACGAACTTGCTCCCAGGAACAAGTTCCTGTTCCATGTGTACTTCAATCTCAACACATCTGAAATCCCCAGTCTAGGTAGAATCTACACCACGTCAGAAAAGAGTGTGATAGGTCTGCTGGTCAAAACTGTGCAGTTGCCAACATTCAGCATTGATACAGAAACACTGAATCAATACAATCGCAAAAGAATAATCCAAAAGAAAATCAATTATCAACCAGTTCAACTGACCATGCATGATGACGGTGGTGATGTCAGTAGACTGCTATGGTACAACTACTACAGTTACTATTACAAAGACCCCAACCAACAGTACGGATCTGCTCCCAACATGAATGGCAGTATAGGACAGGTAGACAATGAACCTGGCTTTTCATACAACAGCAGAGACATCTACAGCCCCAACCGATCAGTCAATGACTGGGGCTATATTGGCGAATCATATGATCAAGGCAATGCAGGCGGTACAGGTATAGGATCAGGAGGAGATCAATACTCGGGCAAGCCTCCATTCTTTAGAGACATCACTATATATGGCATGGATCAACACAAGTGGGCTAGTTATGTGTTGATCAATCCCTTGATAAAAGAATGGCGCCATGATGACTACAACTACAGTGAAGGTGCTGGTACTATGACAAATACCTTGACTGTTGAATACGAAACTGTCAAATACTATCGAGGCGCTATTGGTGGTTCTAGACCCGACACCAACATCAAAGGCTTTGCTGATCCTGCTCATTACGACAGCATCAGAAGCAGTCTGGCCAGACCTGGCAGTACCAGAAGTGTGCTGGGCCAAGGCGGATTACTAGATGCAGGTATTGGTATTGTGGAGGATCTACAGAGTGGCGGCGTGACAGGTATCATAGGTGCTGTGCAAAAAGCCGGTACTGCTTACAACACCTTTAGAGGCGCCAATATCAAGGCTGTGGTCAATGAAGAAGCCAATGCGGCTCTCAAGAGCGTGATACGCAACACTGTGCCAGGCGCAGTGAGACAAGCACAAGGCACATCAGGGGGTTTTGTGTTTCCTAGGTCACCGGGAGCATGATCATGGGTGGTTCAGTCAACACTCCCAATCCAGATAATGATCTAACAGTAAGAATCTTTGATGGCTTTTACAGTTATGAACAGTATGTTAGTGCAGAAGAATATGATGTTGTCTACAGTTATCTCAAAAGCGTGTTTACCACAGATGCGGCTGCTGGCAATTTTGCTGTGGCCTTGTTTAGAATTGCAGACGAAACTCGTACTCCGGTGCTGACAATACTACAAAGCATCGAAGGACAGGATGCGCTGACCCTGACACAAACCTTGTGTTACTATCTCAACAGCATGAGAAGTGGCAGCACCTTGTTGGGTTTTGGCGCCCCAGTCACGCCCAACTATTACACTGCTAGGAATGTGTTGGCATGAGTCGCTGGGCCAACGGCACCTATACCTTGATGAATCCTGCCAAGTATGTGGGCAAAGGCACACCCAGATATCGTTCAGGATGGGAGCATGCATTTTTCAAATTCTGTGACTCAAATGATGCTGTGTTACAGTGGGCCAGTGAAAGCATAGCCATACCCTATCGCAATCCCATCACAGGCAAGCCCAGTCAGTATATACCAGACATATTAATGACTTATAGAACCAGAGGCAATCAAGTGCGAGCAGAGTTAATAGAAATCAAACCCCGAAAGCAAAGCGTGATTGAGGAAAAAATGAGTTCAAGAGATCGTGCTGTGGTTGCTGTGAACTACGCCAAGTGGCACGAGGCCTCCAAGTGGGCAAAAAGAAATGGCATGACTTTTCGTGTTATAACCGAAGACGACATGTTTAAAAACGGTGGTAAGTAATAAATAAAGGTGCCGATCGCGATCCTGGCAGATCCACCGGCTCTATGATTGAAAGGAATCACAGCAAATGTATTTACAAAACAAATACACTCGTTGGTATTATAGCATAATACAGCGAGCACAAATAAGAACAATACCAACAGATGTTTATTCAGAAAAACATCACATTATACCAAAAAGTTTAGGTGGTAACAACAGTCCAGAGAACTTAGTTAAACTTACTGCAAGAGAACATTTTATTTGTCACAGATTACTTCCAAAAATGGTGACAGATGGTAATAAAAGAAAAATGACTTTTGCTATATGGGCGATGGCTAATCAAGATCACTCAAAACAAAGATTAAGATATAAGACTAACTCTTATGTTTATGAAATTCTAAAAAAACAAGGTGCACTGGCGGCATCACAATTAAACAAAGGTGTTCCTAAACCATATAAAACTTGGCTTGGAAAAAAACATTCATTAGACTCAAAAAAATTACAATCCTCAGTGAAACAAGGAGATAAAAATCCAATGTGGGGAAGGCAGCACAATGAAAGTACAAAACTGTCAATGAGCGTTACTCAAAAAGGTATTTCTAAACCTAAATTCCATTGTCATAAATGCGGAAAAATTGTAGGTGGCAAAAGCAACTTAGAAAGATGGCACGGAGATAAGTGTAAGCAGAGTTCAACCCACTAAATATGGTATGAAGAAACTTGAGGAACTTTTTGATTTACCACCAAATGGCGGCATTCCTGTAGAAATGCCCGATCTTGATCAACCCACTATTGAAGAAACTAAAACATATATAACGGAGATTGATAGCACAATTGACAAGATAAATGCCGCTTTACCAATGGTACGGGATCTAGAATCGTCAGATCAAGAAATGGACGAACTAGCGGCTAAAGCAACTAAAACATTTGATGACCTAATGGATTTAGGTTTTAACGTCGATTCCAGATTTGCCGCAGAAATATTTGGCGTAGCCGGCACAATGTTGGGCCATGCACTCACAGCCAAAACAGCCAAACTTAACAAAAAACTCAAGGTAATCGATCTCCAGTTGAAAAAAGCCCGACTGGATCAACAAAACCCTGACGACGCACCCACTCATGCTGGGCAAGGCCATGTGCTGGATCGCAATGAAATACTAGAACGCTTGATCGGCGATAGACGCTCAATCGCCAAAAAAGAATAAATATCATATAGGACCTTACCATGAAGACATTTCATCAATATCTCGCAGAATCTTCTCGCACATACGACTACAGGATCAAACTCCTGGGAGAAGTACCGCCTGAATTTATCAAACATCTGGAAGAAAAAATGGCACAGTTTGACATTGTCAAAATGAGCCGTCCAAAAAGCACACCTATTCAAAAGTTGCAAAAAGACTTTCCAGGTGCCGAAAACCAAAGCATGACTATCGTGGATGTGAGTTTTAGATACCCTGCCATTGAGCCACAGATCAAGCAGTTGGCACAGTTGTTGGGCTTTAATCCCAATTTCATTGCATTACAAACACAAGCATATGATGACAGCATTGCCAAAGAGATTGCTGACATCACAGCACAAAACAAAGATCTGATTGCTGACACAGATTATCCTGCACCTGATGCAGAACAACGAGCCTTGAGCCAAGACTACTCGGCCAATCCCTATCAACATGCAGTATTGCGGAACGAATATCGTTCAGACTTTACTGTGGCCGGAGGCAAAACACCTCCTGCAAAAACCACAAATGATATTCCACAACAGGACACCAGTCCATTTGCAAATATCAAGCGTCCACCCCGCCCAGCAACTGGTGCAAACCCAAGAGGATAATATAATGGATAATTTTTTCTACGACTTAAACAAACGCATGGCCAACTTGAGCCAACAACAAACTCTTACAGAAGGCACAGTTGCTGAACGTGCTACCGGTGACTACTCTGCCACAAAGGCACGTGCTGGCAAAGACATTGGCAAGCCAGGCAAGAACTTTTCAAAGATTGCTGCCGATGCAGGCCAGCGTTATGGTTCAAAAGCCGCAGGTGAGCGTGTGGCAGGGGCAGTGCTAAACAAATTACGTCACCCCAAAGAAGGCATGGATGAAGCAGTGCGCGGTCTTACAGTAGGCAACGCGGGCATACGTCCGCCAGTGAATCAGGCCGAACGTGACATTATAGCAAAACAGTTTAAACAAACTCGCGCCACCAACAGAGCGGATACAACAACAACTGGTTATGGTAATCGTGTTGCACCTCAGGGTGGTAGAGCATCCGCTGACAACACCGGTTCACTTGCTGTAAGAACCGAACCAACATATCACGGTCAAGAAACACCAGTTGTTTATAAAGATACTTACTATCAAGATGCAAAACATACCAATGATCGCACAGGCAAATTAATGATGAAACCCAGTCAAGGCAAAGGCGTTGCTGGTCAACCCGGTGTGACCGAAGCCGACGTGGAAGAAGGCAACGATTTTACCAAAGCCCGTTTGGATGCCATCAAAGCCAACAAGCCCACATTCACAGTGGGCGGCAAGACATACAAAGTCACAGGCGACACATCAGATGAACGACAAGTTACAGACGAAGGCTCCGGTCAATTCTATGTGTATCACAAAGTAAAAGGTGATAGAGCAGGTGGTGCTGATTATGATTTGCTGAAAACATTCCCTGACAAAAGCAGTGCCATGTCCTTTGCTCAAACATACAACAACAAGATATCTGCTGACAAGAAAAACTTTCACTCGGCTGTGGTTAGAACCAAATCTGTGAAAAAAGACATGGACGAGGGCTGGGACGAAATGGAACGTGACGTCAAAAGCCGC
>Ga0136644_10000351_pt1 | contig 36843 bp, 55 predicted proteins | sample C_130820_EF_Meta_FD_94780 | JGI IMG/M metagenome (GOLD analysis project Ga0136644, IMG submission 94780) | Freshwater microbial communities from Lake Croche, Canada to study carbon cycling - C_130820_EF_MetaG (v2) (version 2) | ecosystem: Environmental > Aquatic > Freshwater > Lake | place...
ACAACCCCAACGAAAGGAACCCCACCATGCAATCCACCAGACACGTCAAAGGAGACATAGAAGAAAGATATAGGCAGCTGGCCGGAGAGGTCGTTATCCGGATGATTGAAGATGTTAAGTTGCTTAATCGGCGCGAGATTCTAAACGGACTTATTCCGATGAAGATGCCTAAGCGCCGCCTGATAAATGGGGATGGATACAAAAGCAAAACCGAGGTTCATGACCTGGTCGATGCGATCAAAGGAAAGTCAATGGAGATCTGGCTTGCAATCTCTGGGGTCGGCATAGGGCACAAAGACTTGTCCAGGCGTTTGTCACTGCTTACACCAAAACAATGTTGGGCTGGAGAGAACCGCAAGTTTGCCAACCGGAGTTGACTATGAAATTAGAAGATTTCCGATCTGAAGTGCCAAGAGAATTGAGTGAACTGGCAGAGCAGTTCCAGGTGACAAAGTGCTACTTATTCCCGAATGAGGTGTGGAAGGTGGTAATCGAAATGCGAAAGACCGCCTGGCGCAAAATGTGGGGGATGCAGTACAAATGAACCCGGACTCTTACGGACCACCGCGGGACAACGAAGCAGAGTGGGCAGTGCTGTCAGCATGCTTCACTGACCCGACGATCCTGGACAGGAACAAGGCTGAGATCCTCGACCCACACAACTACTACCAACCAGTAGCCCGGTGCGTCGCCCGGGGGTTGAGGGACGGTGTGCCACCTGACGCTGTCGCTATGGGTGAGTTTGTGGCGAAGGAACACCAGAAGTATGTGCACGAATTCAGTCTGAAGATTATGTCCGGATCGATCACGTCCGCGTCGAAGATGGACTATTGGTTGCCAAGGTTGCGGAAGACTACGCGCATGCGGAACATGCACACAGCTGCGCTCAAGGCGCTCGGTGCTATGGAAGAACAGGACGCATGCCCGGAAGATATTAGGAACATCCTGGCCGGGGCCAGCAAGCCATGGGGAAGTGGGAATCTCCCACTCATCATGGAGGCTGGGGCCCTGGACGAATTACCGATTGAGAAGCCGGAAGAGATTATATTCGGAGCCCTGCACCGCGGTTGCAAGATGGTGCTGGGCGGGACGAGCAAGAGCATGAAGACGTGGACGCTGTTGCAATTGGCGATATGTGTGGCGTCTGGCACAAAGTTTTGGGAGATGCCCACTCGCAAGACGCGGGTGCTGTTCATCAATTTTGAGATCCAGCAGTACTCGTTCCGGGAGCGGATCAGATCGGTGTGCCGGGCCATGGGAATTCAGATCCCTAGCGACCAGTTGTTTGTTTGGAACTTACGCGGACACTCGGCGGACCTGACCGCGTTGCGGCCAAAGATCATCGACCAGCTACGGATCGGAGAGTTTGGACTGATCTGCTTTGACCCGATCTACAAGCTGTACGGAGAGAGAGATGAGAACAGCGCCGGAGAGATGGCAACGTTAATGAACGAGGTGGATAGCATTGCGGTTGAGACCAACGCGAGCGTCGTGTTCGGGCATCACTTCAGCAAGGGACACGGCAACAGGGCCGGGTTTGATAAGATGTCTGGCAGTACCGTATTCGCGCGGGACCCGGACAGCATCTTTGTCATGCATCCTCACAAGGAAGAGAATGTGCTGATCGTGGAGCCGACGATGAGAGACTTTTCTCCGATCGATCCGTTTTGCGTGCAGTGGGAATTTCCGCTGATGAAGCGCACAGCAGAATTTAATCCGGATGACGCGCGACCAACAGAAGGATCGAAGAAGGCATACGAGGACGAGGAGGTGATGGCATGCGTTGACAAGGAAAAGGGATCTTCATTCAAGGAGGTTTGGGAGAAAGCAGATCCTTCGATGGGGATTCCTAGGGGAACATTGTCGAGATACCTCACGCGCCTTGTAAAGTCCGGTAAGTTGCTGAAGGATAAATCGCAGTTTGGAGAGGTTTACCGCGTTCCGACGCCAGGTTTTTAGAAAAAGTATTTCATTCAATATCAACAACTTACGCATTGTATTGAAAATACTTGTAGACATAACCCAGGAGATGGGTTAATTTCTAAACATGAGCAACACAGCAACCAAAACCAAAATCCAACTCGCCGGGATTAAAGTCGGCAGAAAAGTGACTAACCTTTCCTTACTCCAAAAGGAAATTCTTAAACCAACCAATCCTGAGTTTAAGCGTCGCGATTTTAACTCTCAGATCAATGTCTCCTGCACATTGGGAATTCTTGCGGATCAGTTACCTCACATTGTTTCTGACTCCAAGAAGTTCTGTTTTAACCCAACTGCTGAAAATCTTGCGCATGTTGAGGCGTCACTTCTCTTGCTGTCAGGTCGAATCAATAACTTGATCTATAGCTAACCCCCAACCAAGAAAGAACCAACCAACATGAGCAACGTTGCTAACAACAAAATCACCCTAAAGAAAGTTAGTTTTTTTCATCCCGGAAACCCACTGAAGCCTAAGAGTGCTTACACCGAATTTGGGTATGCATTTGAGGACTTCATAATAATCAAAGGAACGTGTTCGTTTGGACAGAATTTCCATTCTCAGACTGCATGGTGGATATATCGAGGTCACTACGATTACACGAAAAAAGATACTTTGATTACGGTAACTAAAACACTTCGAGAGGCGCAGGATGAAATACTTAAAGTTTTGGAGAAAGCATGACTGAACTAATCCTGCTTACCCCTTGCCTAGTTCTATGCACCGTGTTTATGTGGCTAATGTCCACAGAAAGGAAACCATGAAGTATTACGCTGAAGAGGAAGGTGAACTGACGTTCGAGCAGATGGTCCCGGGAAAGTATTATCGGTCCGGGAACGACTACGGAATCTGCGAGATCAATGAGCACGCTACCAACAAGCCGAAGATCCTGACCTACCTCAATAGGTGCGGGAGTTGCATAGGCGGGAATGTCCTGCTGTTCGAGGTCGACATGACGGACAGGCTCTTGGCAGTGTTGAAGGAACGCCGGGACAGGACGATCGGGTTCATCGATGAGATGGGGACATGGTGAACAAGGTAAAGTTCCGTTGGGGCGAGGAAACCTACACGCTCTGCGTAACCCAAGACGATTGTTGGCTTGAGGACGGACCTTCTGACATTTCGGACAGAATGCTGAAGGGCATGGACGAACTCGCCATGGAGAATGGGATGCTCCCGCCGAAGGGTTTATGTGCTGGATGCTGGAAAGGAACTTACGAGGCAATAGTCGAGGACTACCATATAGGCGGGGAAACTATTAAAGACCTTGATCTGGAAAGATGCCCAAGGTGCAGACACACCATTTTGCCTTGGCAATCGGTGGAGAGAGTTGACAAGGTATTGGAGGAAGCGAGGAAGGCCAAGAAAAGTCTATGAGTTTACGCGCAGATAGTTCAGTAGTAGAACTTCCCCTATTCCAAGGGGAGAACGGAGGTGCAATTCCTACCTCTGCGCTCCAACTTAAATTCCGGGCCATAGGGTCGAAGATGATGAATGAAGTAGTCGTTGCAAACCACTACGCGCACCGGGCCGTGCCGTGCAACTGGTCGTTCGGATGCTTCCATGGCAGTGAGCTGCTGGGCGTGATCTCGTTCGGCAAACCCGCGTCGCACCATCTGTGCAGGGGCATATGCGGGGCAGAGAATGCGTCCAGGGTCTACGAGTTGAATAGACTGTGGCTCGACGATCGGTGCCCCAAGAATTCTGAGAGCAGATTTATATCCTGGAGCATTCGTGAGTTGTCGAAGTTGCGGCCGTACTTGATCCTAGTTAGCTATGCAGATACCGGGGCCGGGCACAATGGAATGATCTACTCGGCAACGAACTGGATATATACCGGACTATCTGACAAGAGATCTTCCGGGGACAAGGTGGTAGGCAACAAGCACAGCAGGCACTCGCGGACCATGGAAGAAGCAGTGATCGTTCCGCGGACCAGGAAGCATAGGTTTGTTTACTTTTGCAACCAAAAGGATAGAACGTTACTGAAATGGAATGTAGAGAACTGGAAAGAATGGAAAGAATGGAGACAGGAATGAGTCAATCAATCGAATGTCCTAACTGTAAGGTAGCGGTCCCAGTGGCGTTATTCGCGTCCAGGATCGGCAAGGTGACGTCCGAGGCTAAGGCCAGGGCATCGATCGCTAATGGTAAGAAGGGTGGGGCGCCTAAAGGTAATAGGAATTGGGCTGGGAAAGAGCTCCCGGTGGCATCGTTTCGACCCATCAAACTGGACTGAAACATAGCCCGAAAGTTCTAGAAACAGCTATTTCGCCCTACTCTGTTAAACCCGGGTTCTACACTGTTTCACCATTTCGTTCCCCTTATATATATATAATGGTGAAATGACCCCTTGTTAGAGCGGGGAACTAAAGTTCCCCCGCTTCGCTTCGCTAGCGGTACCGCTCCAACCGCGGGGGTCTTTCAGTTTTACCATATGCCTTTTTGCTTTCTTTCCGTAAAAGATGAGTGAAATGGAAAGGGCTTGCGCCATGTTTGACATGCAATACCTTGTGGCGAGCTAGTTCAAAGGGGTGGGGTGGGGAACTAGTCGCGGCCGGGAGGGGTGCAAGTGGTTCCCGGCCGCATGGTTTTCTCAGTCCCTACCGGGAGGATTGTTGATGTGGAAGAAGGTGAAGTTAAAGAAATCATTGCAGAAAACGCCAAGCTCAAAAGCGCTTGTGGATCTTTTTGGCGCTTGCTCACAAATTCAAGGCGTCGATGTAGCGATGAGGTTGGGGAGACATTAGTAAATGAATGCATCTGGAAGCTCCAGCGACTTGCCAACTACTACGAGTCCAAGGGATCTAGCCTCTGATCCAATCCCGGCCATAGTGCCGAGGCAAAAGAAGCGCAGGATGAGGTTGCGCGTTCCCGAGAAGAAGATTGAGAAGGTGGATGAGAAGCGCATGGACAAAGAGCGCAGACTCATGAATGAAGTTCCGAACTACATCCCGGACGTTGAACTAGGCGCCAGGGGATTGCCCAAGATTACTGAAGAGCACATCACGATTGTGGAGACTGCACTGAGTAAAGGGTTCCCATATGCAATGATTGCGGACCTATTGGGAATTGCAAAGTCCACGCTATCAGCATTCCTATCCGCCAGGCCCCACATCAGCGAACGCTTAAAAAAAGCAGAGTCACTCCACATCACGCGTGCTCTGGAAGTCATTGACAGGGCGGCAGAAAAGGGGACTTGGCAAGCGGCTGCCTGGCGCATCGAGCGCAGGGCCCAGGAGCACTTCGGTCAACAGTCCCGGGTCCAGGTTGGTGGAGCAGTGGCGAACGTGCATTTTACCGCGGCCGACGCGGCGCTCCTGGTCAACGCGAACAAAATTAAGTATGCGGGGAAGTCGCAATCGAAGACCGTTTCCGAGCCGAATTCAGTACAAGACTCATTGTGCGACAAATGAAACAACCAATATTAGAATTATATTACATGGGGTTTGGGAGTCAATAAAATTGTGGAGACGACGCCCAAAACAATCGTGACCCCCCACGACACCCCCCCGGGGGGGCCCCCACCACGCGCGCGCGCGCGCGCGACCCCCCACAGAAATTCGGCTAAAAATAAAAAGGGGTCATCGAAACCCGGCCCGGCATCGAAGGTTGACGAACAAGCTACCCCGGCAGGATTCGCGGATGGTGTGCTCAGGTTAAATCTGTACCCCTGGCAAAAGGAGGTCATGAATAACCTGGCCCCAATCTATAGCCGGGTAGCGCTAGTGGCTGCGAACGGTTCCGGCAAGACGTCAAACGTCATCGCCCCGGCCCTGGTCTGGCACATGGTGTGCTTTGAGGAGTCCTTGTCTGTCGTTACCGCGTCAGTGTATCGCCAGGTCGAATCCGTGCTCTGGCCTGCGATTAAAGCCCTTCTAAGGCCCTTTGGCGACATGGTTGAGGTCACCAGTGGGGAAATCCGTTTCAAGCATGCCTCGGGGCGTATAAGCCGAATTTTGGGGTTTACAGCAGGCAATGACAACGAGTCAGCAGGCCGGGCGGAAGGTTTTCACGCTGCGAACCATGAAACCGCTCCACTCATGTACGTTGTCGACGAGGCCAAGACCGTCCAGGACCCGATCTACGTTTCAGTGTTTCGATGCCAACCTACCCGCCTCCTGGTCGCCAGTTCGCCAGGGGCCCCGGTGGGTCAGTTCTACCGATGTTTTACCAAGGAGGCAGATCTGTGGAAAAAGACCAGGGCAACTGCCTGGGACTGTCCACACATAAGTCCGCTATACATTTCAGAGATCCAGCAACGGTATGGGGTCAACAGTCCGTTCACTCAGTCCATGCTCAAGGCGGAATTCATGGACCTTGGCGAGGAGCGCCTGGTCGTGAGCCTGGGTAGCTACGACAACTGCGTAAACAACCCTCCTGTCCCTAATGGGACAGACAGAGCGGCTGGCATCGACTTTTCCGCGGGTGGCGACGAGAACGTGATCGCGATCCGGGAAGGGAACCGAATCCTCCCACTGATCACATGGCGCGAAAGGGATACGATGGCAACGGTCGGGCGGATCATCATGGAACTAAAGAAAGCCGGGGTTAAGCCGGAACAAGTATTCGCCGACGCCGGGGGCCTGGGTCTGCCAATGTGCGACGCGTTGAACGAAGCCGGATGGACCGTGAACCGGGTAAACTTTGGTGGCAACGCCAGGGACAGCGACGCCTACCAGAACAGGGGTTCGGAAATGTGGCACAGGCTGGCCCGGAAGATTGAAACTTGCGACATCATCCTTCCTGAGGACGACATTCTTAAAAGCCAGCTAGTGACCAGGAGAGCCCAGGCAACGTCTCGCGGAAAGCTGGGCCTGGAGTCGAAAGACGCAATGCGGTCCCGCGGAGTGGCGTCTCCGGACAGGGCCGACGCGGTTGTCATGGCATGCGACAACGCGGGGCTTGACTACGACTTGACAATGGCATACACGCGTCCATCTTTGCTTGAACTAATGAAACAGGCGTCCGCGGACACTGAAATGTCCGGTTGGGATGCCGGGGGATAAAAGGGGGAATAAAACATGAACTGGAAAACAACTGCAACTGGAGTTTTGTCAATCGTAGTAGCCGTAGCTGGAGCGGGGGTGGAATTTTTGAAGACAGGCAAAGTGCCTGAGCTCGGAACACTCATCGCCGCGATCATCGCCGGAATCGGACTGATCAAGGCCGCCGACGCCAAATAAGATTTTGTGTTTTCGTGGATCGGCGCTCTCATCGAATTGCTCAAGGCAATTGTAGGATTGTTCCCCGGGGAACGTGAGCGCAATGAGTCCGCAATTAGGAAAGAGTGGTCTGACGCTCGCAATCGCATCGACGCTTCTTTCAGTGGTAGCGCTTGGTGGTTGCGCAACCGTAAGTCCGGTGGTGAGGACGTCGGGGAACGCGGACAGACTTCTGAACGACCCAAGGTTTGAAGAAGTCACAAGATCTACCCCCAACGTTCAATCCTGGGCATACGACGCAATCAACACGGTAAACGATTTAGAATACGAAGTAAGAACAAGGAACAATGGAACCAATCAATAACGAACTTCATACGCGCATCCTCCGGGATCTGAAGAACCGTGCGACATGGGACGCCAGGCAAAGGCAGTTCTATGAGATGCGAACGTTTGGAATGCGTCGGAAGGTTAAGCCATGGCCCACCGCGGCCGACATGCACGTTGCCTTGATTGATCGCATTATCGAACGTCTCAAACCCAACTACGTCAACTCAGCCCTGGGCAACGACGTCGTCGCTGGGTTTGTTCCTATGCGCCAGCAGTTGGCCCCACTCACCGTTACTGCGGAGCGTTACTTCGACTACAAAATCCGGGAGCGTACCGCATTCCAATTTGAGATTGTTCGCCTAATCGACGACATGCTTTTGTTCGGTCGTTCCGTTCTCAAGTCCATTTGGGACGAGGGCAAGAAGGAGATCATTTTCCAAGCTATCGATCCGACCAGGTTTATTGTGCCGGACCAGACTGTTGCCCTGGACGACGCCGACTACCTTTGTCACGTCATGGTCCTGTCCGTTGACCAGTACAAGCGCGTCGCGGCCTACAACCAGGACGAGGACTTCATTAAGAGGATCGCCGGACGCGGGACAAAGTTTGAGGGCATCAATACCGAAAAAGAACAAGCCGTTTACCAACGTGAAGGCATCACCTACGACTCTCGCCCGGACCGGATCATCCTTTGGGAGATCTACACCAGGAACGAAGACGACGAGTGGAACGTTTCCACATACTCGCCCTTGGCAACCATGGAGCCTGTGCGTGAAGATTTCGTTCTTCCATACAAGCACAAACAGTGTCCGTTCACAGAGTTTAGCTATGAGTTGACCAACGGAGGATTCTATTCGTCACGCGGGGTCGCCGAGATCCTGGCTGCGAATGAGATGACCCTGGCGAAGCTGAAAAACTCCATGCTCGACTTCTTGGAACTGGCGAACCGTCCGCTGTTCCAGGCCGACAATCCTGTCTCTCTCAACATGGCGAATCTCAAGATGCAACCAGGGCAGATCCTGCCCCAGGGCATCAAGCCTGTGCAGATGACGACCCCTCCAATGGACTTCATGCGCGTTATGTACGACGAACGTGCAGAGGCGGAGCAGAGGGTTGGAACGATCGATTTTGGGGTCGGCAACAATCCCGCGGAACCTGGTAGCTCCAGAAAAACAGCGACTGAAATTCAAGCGTTGGTGAACACCGGGTCCGCGGGTGCTGATTTACGCAACCGTCTTTTCCGCATGTCGCTAGGCCGCCTGTTCCGTCAGTGCTGGTCGATCTATCTGCAGTACGACAAGAAGGATCTGAACTTCCGCTATGCAGAAGATACCGGGACCGTCCCGCCGGAAGCATTGCACGAACAGTATTCGATCATGCCAAAGGGTGGGTACGATTTCCAGACTCGCCAGTTCCAGCTTCAAAAGGCAGTAGCCCGGATGCAACTGCTCGGACAGTCTCCGTTCATCAACCAGGCTGAACTTGTTAAGTCTGTGCTCGAGCTCGACGATCCGAGCCTGGTACGTCGCTTGGTCCAGGACCCGATGATGAACCAGCAGGAGCAGAGGGAAGAGCAGGCGAAGGAACTCGCCGCGATGATGACGACCGCGTTCCCGATTGCGATCAAACCTACCGACGATCACCGGGCCCATCTTGAGATCATCTTTGACTTTCAGCAGGCGGCCGAAAAAGGATTCCGCCAGGTCGACCAGGCTACGGCACAGGCGATTGGTCAGCATTTGGATCAGCACTTGCAGGCGCTCGAACAGATCGATCCGAACACTGCCAGGGCGATTACTGCCGAGCTCAAGAAAATGAACAAAGCAAAACAGCAACAGCAGGAACAATTGCAGGGCGCGCAGGGGCAACTACCACCCCCGGAAATGGCTGGACAGATGCCAGGAAACATGCAACAACCGATGGTGTGAGTGAACCGTCCAAGATATTCAATATTGACCTACCAGGGGTTTCCGACGGTCCTGTTAAGATAGTTTTAGATTACTCAAAGACGAGCCAGAAATATATTGGTTCGCACCTAGAAAAGGGCGTCGCATACGAGGGCGCGCTGTTTGAATTAATCCTTAGAAAGTTAAAGCGCGGAGATACGTTTATTGATGCCGGGGCCCACGTTGGGTTCTTCAGCATGATCGCAGCCAAGCTGGTTGGAGAGGATGGTGGAGTTTACTCCTTTGAAATGAATCCGGACAACTATTCCATGCTGGTAATGAATGCCGGGTTAAATAACTTTAGAAACATAAGACCCCACAATTGGGCAATCTCAAACGACTCTGGCCCTGTGCAGTTTTGGCTTAACCAGGATAACGACGGTGGTCACTCTCTATGGGATTGTGGCAAGCATAGCTTTAACGAAAAGAGCAGGCTATCCCCACAGAAAGTTATATCTTATTCCATTGCGCTGGATCATTACGACTCATTCGGTAAGGTGGATTTCATCAAGATGGACATTGAAGGGGCAGAGGTCATGGCGCTAAACGGAATGATCGATCTGCTTAAAAAAAATATGCCGATTGTTACGCTTGAGATAAACAATTTCGGGCTAGCCCAAATGGGACATAGCTACCGCGACGTCCGGGAGGTCATGGGAAAGATTGGGTATAGATGTTGGTTGATTGAAAGTCAGGAGCCGAAAGAACTACCAATGGACGAGGAACCCAAGTTTGAGAACGTATACAACTTGTGTTTTTCGACGGAAAGCATTCTATGACAAGACTAAGGGCAATCTTAAACTTTGTACGTTTTACCAGGTGGGTCGACGAGCCGGAATGGACCGGGGACGACGCCAGGGCACTTGGCAGTTTCATGAGATCCGAGCATGGGGTCCGGTTCGCAGCGATCCTTAGAAACATGACAATTCGACAGGATTCTAGCGCAGTTCAAAAAGGCGACTTGACAGCGTGTGGATTTGCAATAGGTTTCCGATCTGCAGTGGCAGTAATCGATTCCCTTGGAATTGATGCCACTCATCCCGCGGGAGGGGCAGACGACTAGAGGTTACCCGCGGAGTACAAAGACTAGTCACAATCCCGCCCGGGATCGTTAACCGTCTCGGGGCTGGAGTAAAGGGGTTAGCATGGGTGATGGAATAGAACTGACAGCGGAGTCACTACGAAGAGCGGCCATGATTGAGGATGGGATTATCCCTCCAGATAAAGTGGAAGCAAAACCGGAGATGGCACCAACGTCGGAACCAGTGGAGAATACCGAGTCGAATCCCACGTCGACGACAGAACCTAAAACAGAAAATTCGCCTTCTACGACCGAAGTCGTGGATCAAAAAGGTGATAGTTCTTTAACAACGATAGAGTCTGAGAGTCCGGTTGAGTCATCCGACAAGGCCAAGGAACCCAGCAAGTACGAGAAGCTAAAGAATCGCCAGCAGAAGGAATGGGAAGCTATTCAGCAAGCAAAGGCGGAGTCTAAGGCTGAGAAGGAACGCTTGGAACGTGAGCGCCAGGAATTCATGCGCGAACGTGATGAGGCCCGGAAGGCAGACCAGGAGAGACCGATAGGCAAGTTCGACGCAACCGACTACCGAAACGCTGCAAAGCAGTTCCGGGAAGAGGGCAGAGAAGACCTAGCCGAGCAGGCCGACAAGAGAGCTCAAGAGGTTGAAAGGTACGAGGTACAATCTCAAGAGAGAAAAGTCAAGGAGATGGGCGAGAAGGCTTGGAACGAGAATCTGAACAGATTGGTTGACAAACATCCAGATCTAAAGGATTCAAATTCAAGCCTGCATAAAAAAGTAGCAGAATTACTTAACTCGAAAGCAGTCCTTCGCCAATATCCTGACGGCATCGTCGATGCAGTCGAGATCGCGCAACTTGCTCTGAAAACGGATAACTCAACCGGATTAGCAGATGAAGTCGAAAAACTCCGCAAAGAAAATGCGGAGTTCAAAAAACGTTTACAACCTGGAGTTGGTTCACCGTCAACCCCGGCGCCTAAGAAACAGTTTAAGGATTTATCCGTAGCTGAACAAGGCGTCGAGCTCCGCCGAATGGCAGTAGAATTTGACGAGGCTAACTAAGGTTTAGACATAGGAGATAAAATTATATGGCACTAGTAACCTCTGGCTCGCTCACAACGGCCTACCAGGAGTACTTCTCGAAAGAGTTGCTCCAACGTCAATTGCCCATCCTTCAGATGGAACAATTCGGAATGAAAGCCGCGCTTCCTCGGAAGAACGGCAACAAGCAGATTCGCTTCTTCCGTTATGACAACCCGAGCATTAGCAAGATCATCGAAGTAACGTCAGAAGGCACAAACCCTGGCAATAACGAACGTGAATTGACACTGTCGACTGTACAGGCGTCATTGCAACAGTTTGCCAGCTTGGTCAAAATGTCCGACATCTTGCAAGCCACAAACTTGTTTGATTCAATGGCACAGGCCACGACTCAATTGGCAGAAGATCATGCGTTGCATGCCGACACATTGGTTCACCGTGTGCTCACGACCGGAACTACCTCCGGAACTGGCACTCTGTCGACCTCAGTCCGCTACGCGCAGAACAGCAACTCAACGGCATTCATTGCCGCGACAGCAGCTAACTCGGCCTTCACGGCACTCGACTTGCTCGATTCCGTGACTGCTCTCAGAGTTGACAAGGCTCCTACAATCAAGGGTGGATACATCCTGGTTGCAGATCCTCGTACTGCTCGTTCGATCCTCAACGATGACGACTATATCCAGGCGCATCGCTACTCGAACGTGGACAGCTTGCTGAAGGGTGAAGTTGGTACGTACTACGGAGTGAAGACTCTGTTGTCGCACAACATTCTGTCCTTCGGTTCTGCTTCTGCCAATGCCATCTCTGGCACTGCAGCTGCGTCCTACAACTCCAGCACTGCGCCTTTCTTGGCGAACATTGTGCTCGGTGACCAGGCATTCGGCGTACCTAGCCTCACTGGCGACTCGCCCTATAGCCCCAAGGTTCTGATTGCAGAAGGTCCGGACAAGTCCGACCCTCTGGATTTGGTAACCTCGGTCGCTGTCAAAACGTACTACACATCTGTGGTTCTGAACCCAGCGTTCTACCGCATCGTGTTTAGCCGTTCTGAAGTCAGCTAATTAACATGGGCGCGATCGTATTAATGATCGAGCCCTCGGCAAAGACTCGGGGAGGCAAAAACCTCCCCGGGTCCGAGCCTAAAAGCAAGGGGTCAAAAATGGCTAGCACTGTAAATATTCCGATCAAAAATATAACCATTTCGCAAGAGACTGAGCAGGCCGAGCCTGTGGTTGGCGATATGATTGATTTGACCGGAGAAGTTGTTGAAATAAAAGAAGGCGTTGCAGTCGTTCGCGTAAGCGAGGCAGAAGGAGAGATTGAAAAAGAATCTCCGGAATCTGAATCCAAAACCGAAGGCGAACGTCTTAGGAATGAAGCCGTCAAGATGGACGGTGGGGAGATGATGGACTGATGCCACTTTACGAGTACGAAGACAGGGACACAGGGGGCGTTGTAACGCTCGAGCGTCCGGTGGATGAAAGGGACAATGTCCCGAGTAAACTAAAACGGCGCAACTTTCCCTCCAGCTTCAGACTTGTTAATTGTGGTTCAGAACCAGCATATCATCCAGCGGCCATGGACGGTCGCAACATTCTAAAAGGTTATCACGCACTAGAACAAAAACTCGGCTCCAAGTTCCGCCCAAAACATAAAGCCGATACAATCAAACAAGTTTGGGCAAAACATAGGAAATTAGATCCATGAGTCAAATCAATATTCGCCGCGAATTAAAAGCAAAAGGTAAGCCTGTCCGGATTAATTCTGGGCTGGAATCCACCGCGATGGAGTTCACAACGACTGCAACGACCGGCACGTTCGTATCCGGAACATCCACTCTCGGAATTACCATCAAGCTCAACGGCACTTCGTACAAGATCCCGGTCTACAGCTAAACTGTATGTCACGCGTATCATCTCGACTCGTCCTTGGCGAGGCGGGGACGGCAATTATTTCCACCACTGGAACAAGTGACGGAAACTTTGATGGAGTCGTAGCCTTAACTACCGGGACGATCAGTCTTACTGTAAGCGGAACGGCATACACAAACGTAGCATTGTGGCATGGTTCATCGATTCTCGGTGATATCACGCGCGTTATATATGTTAGTGGTGGACCGTTCGCATTGTACAAAGATCTTCCGTAAGGAGTAAATCATGGGCCGCCAGATAGAGGAGATTATCTCTAGCCTTACTGGCGGAACCATGTCTATTAATGCAAATTTAACAGACATTGAATCATTACTCACAACACTCCAGGCTGACATTGCTGACGGAATTACAGCCAATCCAACATCTGGATCAACGGCAAGCGTAACAACATTTACTGCATCAACAAGCAGTCAAATTCTTCCATCAAATTCATCAAGAAAAGCATTAACAATATTTAATTCAACTGAAAATGTTCTGTATGTACGCCTTGGAAGTAGCGCAGTAAGTTCTTCTAATTTTTCATTTGCACTTGGAGAAAAAGAACTTTTATCGCTAACGAACATTACAACTGAATTAAGGGGAATATACGCAATAAGCGGAACTGCTTACGTTACGGAGATAACCTAGAATGGGTTCGGTATTTGATGTTTTTGTTGGTCAATCAAGGGTAAGCAGAAATACAACATCTGCCACGCTTGATGAGGCTCCATTCACAGGAATAATTGTTGATGCGTTGATTATTGCTGGAGGCGGAGGAGGTGGAGGAGCAGACGATTCGCTTAGTGGAGGAGGCGGTGCTGGTGGTTTTAGATATATTGAAAATATACCAGTATCAAATTCTACTTGGCCTGTAGTTATTGGTGCTGGTGGTTCTGGTGGAAGTCCATTAAATAATGGATCACAAGGAGCAAATAGTTCATTCAATGGATACGAATCAATAGGTGGTGGATATGGTGGACGCTTAAATTATGTCGGAGGGAATGGAGGATCTGGCGGAGGCGGTGGTCAATCAAACACAAATAATACAGTTGGAGGAACTGGAACATCTGGACAGGGAAAAAACGGAGGATATGGTGGACCTGGAGGAACAAACACATCATCTGGAGGCGGCGGAGGAGGTGCTGGTGCTAATGGAGATAATTCTCAGACTAATTTTTTTCAATGCGGAGGCAATGGTGGAGCCGGATCGGCGAACTCAATTACTGGAACATCCGTAACATACGCTGGAGGTGGTGGTGGATCTGGTTATGGAGATGGTGGTGGAAATCCCTCTGCTGGAGGAACTGGCGGCATTGGCGGAGGTGGCAATGGTGACGACTATACATACCAAGGTGGATCTGCTGGCGCAGCGAATAAAGGAGGAGGAGGCGGTGCTGGTGGAGGTGATCACACTGGATGGTATGGATATAATGGTGGCAGTGGAATTGTGATTATTCGCTATAATACTAATACCTATGGAACAAGAGGTTCTGGAGGGACTATAACAACTTCTGGAAATTACAGAATCCACACATTTACATCAACAAATGATTTTGTTGTATCCACATAATATTTATGGCTCATTTTGCAATTCTAAATCAAGACAACATTGTTGAATCTGTTGTGGTTGTTTCCAACGAAACTATTTTAGTCAATGGAAATGAATCAGAACAGCTTGGTATTGATTTTTTAAGTCCAAAATTTCCAAATAAAAAAATTGTCCAAACATCTTATAGCAAAAGTTTCAGAAAAAACTTTGCTGGAATTGGTTATAAATATGACGCAGAAAATGATGTGTTCATATCTCAAAAGCCATTTTTATCTTGGATTCTAAATGAGAACTTTAATTGGATTCCTCCAGTTCAACGTCCAAATGATGGCAAGAAATACATTTGGGTTGATACGGTAAAGAATTGGGTTGAGGAGGCAAGATAATCATGTGCAAACGCATCTCCATGTTGTTGACCAAGTTAAGTTTGCGTTTATTGCTGACGGAAAAAGATTACGCCTGTTTCAAGGAGGCGCTGAAGTGTGCCGAGGACAACAACAGGATTGCCAGTGGGACGAAGTATATCGGAGCAGTGAAGCACCTCCTGTCAGTCAACAGATCGATCAAGAGGATGGTGGACGACGGAAGAGACCGGGACGAGGTCGTCGGCGCTGTCGTGCATCTTGCGGTAAGTCTAAAGTACCTGGAGTCTCGCAATGAGTGAAGACCAGGTGTGGAGCATAGAGGTCAAGCTGGCCAGGATGGAAGAGCGTCAGGTCCAACTTTACCAAATGGTCGAGACCAGCTTGTCAAACTACGCAGATGTGGTAAATAGAGTTTCTGCCCTGGAACACCTCCGTTCTAGGATATTCGCAATTGCTGGGGTCGCTGGGCTACTGTTTTCCGTTGCCTGGGACCTAGTCAAAAACAGGATAAATCACTAATGGCAACACTTGGCACACAGACAATTAGCACAAGCTATACCCAACTCCTCAAGACGTTTGGTAGCAATATTGTCGACGGAACCATGCGAGCCATTTCAAGTGGAGACGAGGCTGGAGTGTCGGCGTTGCAGATATGCACCACAGGGGCTAAGAGCACAGGGACATTTGCCGTGGATGGTGCATCAACCTTTGGATCTCACCTGACCGCATCAACTGGCACCGCCACGATCGGTACGATTGCCTCCACGACGATTAACAATACAGGACTTGCAACAGTCGGCACGCTGAAAGTTGGTGCATCTGGACCAAGCCTTACTGCGGTAACATTTGCAACCGCAGCTTATGCTGGCGCGACAGTATTGGATATTGACCACGTAACAACAGGATCGAATGTAAGCACTGGCACGCTTGCGGCATCTGGAGTTGTTCTTGGCGACATGGTCATTGGCAATATAAATTCAATTGGATCTACAACTGGAGCAACGCCTGCTGGATTATTGCAAGACTTTAGGATTGAATCAGCGGGTGTATTGCGTTTTACAATTTTCAATTCCACCCAAACAACCGGCACAATTCCAGCAGGAACTATCTTCGCAACCGCACTGAGGTTTACAACTTAATATGGCAAACGTACTCGATCGCAATTTTGATTTCGCAACAAACGGCACGGTCACGGCTGCGGGTCTTCATAACCTTATTGACGAGACCAATATTTATGCCGGGCTAATCTCGACCCAGGAAGAAAAGACAACTGTAGGCACGTCGGATTTATTGCTTGTCGCAGACTCGTCATCAATAGGAAGTCCTCAAGTAGCTGCGAACCGGACGACGGTTTACAATCTGTTTGAAGACGCGCTGACAGGCGGAACATATGTAAATGCACAGCTTTCCGGAAATCTGACCTATGGGACTGCGACCGGGAACAGAACAATCAGCACTGGTGCGAACATTACCAACGGCACAATCTCGACCCTCATTGCCGGAACGACAACGTCGACCGCGGCCTCGATCACGAATGGGACGATCACGAATGGAACGATCACAACAGCCTTAATTCCCACGCTTACGGCTGGAACCACAACTGGAACAGCAGGCATCTTTACGTCTGGAACAGTTACCACGCTTAACAGCACGACTGGAACGATTGCTACGCTAAGAAGCACAACTGGAACGATTGGCAATCTTTCTACAACCCTTGCTGGTGACTTCACGATCAGCCAAGGAACAGGAACGCTTGGAACAAGCGGAGCAACGGCTGGAACTTATGGAAGCGTAACAGAAATCCCATTCATAACTGTTGACGCAAAGGGAAGAATTACATCAGCCACAACTGGAACATTTTCGTCAACTCCTGCGGATGGATCTATTACTGCTGCAAAATTAAGCGGAGCGCAAGCTGGAACTGCACCCATTTATGGTGCAAGAGCATACGTTCATTTTAACGGACAAAATGTAACGAATCCAGCATCAATGACAGGAGTTGCAGCTTCTGGAAATATATCAAGTGTTTTAGATAATGGAACAAATGATTATACTGTAAATTTTACAACTGCCTTCACAAGTGCCAATCAAGTAGTACCAGTTTCTATCGGGTATCATAAAAATACTGTTGTAGAGGGATTTGTTGCAGTTTATCAAGGGTCACAGGCAACCACAAGCATACGTTTGCAATACAGAGTAACTGCTGGGGCTGGAGAGATAGAGCAATTATATGCTGTATTTTTTGCTTAATTTATGAAAAGAATTATATTCAAAACACAAGATGGAGGCGTTGGAGTAATAATTCCAACTCAAGAATATCTTGAAACACATACGATTGAAGAACTGGCCGCCAAGGATGTTCCTGCAAACGTTCCATACAAGATTGTGGACGTTTCTGAAATTCCATCCGACCGCACCTTCCGCAACGCATGGGAGTACCAAGAATGATTATTATTAATCCAGACAAGGCCAAGGCAATTTGGAAGAACAAGTGGCGTGAAGCTCGCAAACCCATTCTTGCTTCTCTTGACATTGAGTTTATGAGAGCAGTTGAATCTGGAAATGCAGCGAAACAATCTGAAATTTCAGCAAGAAAGCAAGAACTTCGGGATGTTACACTTTTACCAATTCCAGGCACTACGCCCGAAGAGATAAAGTCTGTCTGGCCCGAGGTGCTAAATGACCCTAACTGAAATCGCCCAATACGCAGGCGAGAAGGTTGGCAAGACCGACTCGGATACGCTTACATTCCTGCAAAAGTCAGCATCGCTAAACTATCGGCGTGTTTGGAACTTTGCTCCCTGGCGTGAAAGCATAACGAATTCCACATACTCCGTCTCAACGTCCACCAGGACGGTGACGCTTGGATCTCTTGTCGAAAATCCTTTATCCGTAGCCTACGGAGACAGCGAGTTATTATCTGTAGATCTTCAAACGATTGTCAGTCAGGACGCGGACTTGCTTGATTCGGATAGAACCGGAACACCTACGCAATATTACTTCAAGGGCCGGAACACATCCGGGACTGCAGAGATCGATCTGTACCCACTGCTCAATACGTCCAGTACAACCACGCTGAAGGTAATAGAAAAAGTTTCTTGTGTCACAAGGCAGAATAATGTTGTTGAGTTTCCTCCGAGCTCTTCCGCTCTTACCGACGAGTTGCGCCTTCCTCACGTTCAGCACGTTGTCCTTGCCCTTACTCACGCCGACGCATTAGAACGCGAGCGTCAGTACGCTAAGGCTCAGGCAGTGGTATCGACCGCGAATGCTGACCTGGCGCAGATGGCTCAGTACGAGATGAGCCAGGTCGGAGGAATAAAGGTCATCACACCGTCAAGTTTAGGCGAATACAGCATCACAGACATAGGGGTTTAGTCCGTGCCATATTTCCAGGACAATTTAGACGAAGTCTTGTCCTTCGACGGAATTCGCAATTTTACCGGGGGCCAGGCTAGCGGATTGCAGTCTGATCTCCTGGGCGAAAATCAAGTACAGCAGTTGTACAACATGACCCTTTCGCCGAAGGGAAACCTCGAGACCAGGGTCGGAACTTCAAGTTTTGCAACCGGGGCTACTAGCGGGACAGGATCTATCGGCGGGATGCGGTACTACGAAACAGGATCGACGTCACAATTGCTTACCGTGACAAACGGAAGATTCTACAGCATAAATTCTGGAGGAAGCGCGACAATACACCCGGCAGATTCAACATGGATCGCAAACACAAGCCTGTTTGGAACGAGTACACAAAAATGGGCTAGCGGATATTCTATTGGTTCTGCCGTCGAAGTGAGCATGGCACAATTTAATAACAAGATGTACATAGCCGACGCTGACGGTGATCTTCATTATTGGGACGGAGATATTGTGGTAAGGCAGGCAGGGAAGGTCAGGGCAATCACGATAACCAGTGGTGGAACCGGGTACACAAGCGCAACGGCAATCGTGACAGGACCGCAGTGGGGAGGACAATTCCCTACGCTTACAACAGTTGTGAATTCTGCAAGTGGAGTTATTTCAGAAATTATAGTTAATGATGGTGGTTATGGCTACTCTGGCGCGCCAACAGTTACAATTATTGGTAATGGATCTGGAGCCACGGCAACGGCAACTGTAAGTCCGCCACCTCAAAATTTGAGGCTTTTAATCAATACAGAGAACAGGCTTTTTGCGGTTGGGTCTGGAGATACAAGGAATACTCTTTACGCGTCAGACATTCTCGATCCTGCCGTATGGGCTGCATCAAACAGCATTGTCGTGAATGGAGACGACGGAGACCAGATCACGGCAATTGTCCCATACTATAAAAACAGAATCATCGTATTCAAGAAGCGCCGAGTATTCCAGGTGGACATTCCTAGCGACGCCACGACGGCAGCCGATTGGGTCGTGTCCATCATATCGAATAACACTGGTTGCGTAGCATCCGGGACTGCAGTCCAGGTAAGTAGCGATATCCTGTTTTTATCAGACAACGGAATCCGGTCCTTAGTCCGCTCGGTTGCAGACGACTTTAGCTCGGTAGGAGTGCCAATCTCGGAAGTTATCAAGGACGTTATCCAAACCATCAACACTGATTCAATCAGAATTTCTACAGCAATTTACTACGACAATAGATATTTTCTGGCAGTACCGACAGGATCGAGCAACGTCAACGATACTCTTATAGTTTACAACACTGTACTCGGTGCATTTGAGGGGACCTGGAGCCCAAAGATAATGCAGTTTACTCTTACCAATTTTAACCAGGCTGGAACTAGGGCCATGTTCAAGAAGGTAAACGGAGTTATTGAACAATATGCTGGCTACAAGTCCCCGGCTGGAACGGTATCGTCAGATTACCAGGATGCAGGGACGAACTATGACTCCTATGTTCGCACAAAAGACTTTAACTTTGGAGATACGTTTGCCGCCAAATACGGATCGCATTTCGAGGTCATCTTTGACGATTCGTTCTCAAGCAATGCCAATATTTTCATTCAAAGAGACGTCGACACTGGAGACATTAGCGTTCAGTCCGGGCTAAATATTGCAAGTTCAGTGCTCACACTTCCATTTGTGCTCCCGGCAACACTACCGACGCCAGTAAAGAAACGGATTGCAAGCGATCTCCGCAAGTACGAAAAGTGGCGCCTGCTGAACATTAAGATCTCAAGCACCGCAAACAAGATGGCAATTCGGCAGATTGTCGCGGCCGCCAACCCGGACACGATCGAGATTCAGAAGGTAATATGACCGCTATAGAATACATTGAGGCGTCCGGAGTGCCGGAGGGGATGTGGCACAACCTAGCTGATTGGTTTAGTTGGTTTGAGAAGCAAGGCATGGTTGGCATAGTTGAGGACTCAAATGGCATTGCCGGGGTTGCACTAGCCAGGTGCCTCAAAGAGGACCAGAAGCCTGACCACTACGTCCATTCCGAGGATGGGGACAATGTCTTTGTAGACTTGACGATCTCCTCAAAGGGTGCTATGTCCTTGAGGTGCCTGTTACTTCTCCTTTGGGAGCGTTTTGGCATTCGTAAACGTATTACGTTTAATCGTTCTGGAAGATACAGGAGTTATGACTATATGAATTTTATGAAAAAGGCAAGGGTCTAATGGGTGGCGCACCTTCTATTCCTGCACCTCCTCCCCCGCCCGATCCGAATGCGGTAGCGCAGGCCAACGCGGCTGCGTATAGGACGAACATTGAGACGTACATGGAGAAGGCTCCCGGCATGGCCGAGCTAGAGAACAAGCTACGAATTCAGTACATGCCCCAACAGCGTTCCCTTGAGCGCCAATTGTCAGCACTTGACCAACAGTCCGGGGTACAGGCCGGGATGCAACTTGAGCGTCAGTATGGACCCCAGAGAACGCTGGAAGGCTTGCGTAGGGCTTACGAGCAGAGTCCACAGGCTTATGCCTTGAACCGCGGATTAGGGGATCAAATGACCCGCCAGTTCGAGCGTCTTTATGGCACATCGCCATATAGCTCAGTTGAGCAGAACGTAGCGTTCAACCGCCAACCAGGACCAGTTGATTTTTACAGAACGATTGGAACGAATATTGGCAATCCAGAATTAACGCTAGGGACTAAATAATATGGCAGATTTATCAAGGTACCCGCCAAGATACAGGGTTAAGGAAGATGGCTCCATTGAGACTCTTAATCTCGGTCCAGCCAAAGGCCCAGGAGAAAGACAAGTTTATGATCAAGCCATACCAGATTATCCGTACACAAATTTAACTGATGCCATAAACCAGTCGAATGTTAGCGTATTGCAGTCCAAAGTTAAAAACCTTCAAGACAACTACGAGAAGCGTCTTACTGACGTGACAAGCCAAGAAAACACTCGCAACTCTCTTGCTGCTCAGATCCAAGCGTTGACTACTGGTGGAGGTGGAATGCAAAATCCTAACGCTGGTCCAGAGTTTAACCAAGCCTTGGCTCAACTCTCCGCTGGGCGTAACTATGGATCATCTGACCTTGGTACGATGTTAAACTTCCAAGTGTCCGATCAGCAGATCGTTGACGATTACAATAACTCAAAACTTTCTCGCTTGAACAGCGTGATTGATCGTGGCAACGCTCAAATTGCAGGGATCACTGAGCGCATTAAAGTCGCCAATGATCTTCTTTCCGGACTTCCGTCGGGTGATGCTAGGCGCACATCTTCCGAAGTATTCATTAAGCAACTTAACGATGACTTGAAGAGCGTAACAAGCGCGGTCACAGACGCTCAAGACATGCAAAAGAATTTTAAGCCAATCGGGATTGACAGTTCGGAGGGATTAAAAGAGATCACGTCTTTCCGCAGTTTTGCGCAGTTGCCCGAAGAGCGCGCAGCCCAACAACTTTACCAGATCGATCCAGATTCTTATCGCACCGCGGTTAGCCTAGGCCAGCAGTATCGCCAGATGGCAAGCCAACCAATTGGGCCTACAACCACCCGGGAAACCGAACAACTTCGCAGGACAATTGAGGACGAGGCGATCAATCAGCTTCAACTTGGATCTACGATTGGGGCCGAAGAGCGTCGCGGGTACGAGCAGGCAATCCGCGGGGCTCAGACTGCCCGGGGCAATATTTTCGGCCTTGGACCAGCAGTGCAGGAGGCCGCGCAGATTGGGGCAGCCGGAGAGCAACGCAAGCTGGCACGGTTTGGAGCCGCGCAACAGTTCCTTGGTTCCGGCGAAACCTCTGGGGCAGCCAGGGCTCGCGATCTATTACTTCGTGAAGGCATCCAGCAGAACAGGCTTGGGGCCGCGGCTGGATTCATTGCCGGAGGACCTAGCATTGGCAACCTGGCCCAGGCCAGGACAGCACAACAGCAGGGCGCGATGCAGGGGTACATCCAGGCCAATCAAGCGTTACCTGGTGGATTTAATCAGCAACCTTCTACTGCCTCTCCGTTCTACCAAGCAGTGGACCAAAATATTCCTGTCGCCCTTACTCAGGCATTTAATGATCTTTATCGTTCGCAATCCAGTTATCTGGCTAGCACATACGGAGCCCAGGTCCAGGCGCAGGCTAGCTCGAATAATGCTAACTCCCTTCCGTCCTACTTGAATGCTGGCGCAAATTTAATTGGTAGTGTTGCCCCCAAGGGAATAATCACAGGGGGGATTTTCTGCTGGGTAGCTAGAGAGGTTTATGGAGTCGACAATCCTAAGTGGCTACAATTTAGGGAGTGGATGCTGACCAAGGCGTCCGATAATCTAAGAAACTTCTACACTGAGTACGGAGAAAGAATTGCGGAATCGATACGCAACAAACCTAAAATCAAGTCCATCATTCGCAAATGGATGGACAGCAAGATAAAATAATTTTATGGCAGAACCAAGACCACTATTTCCATTCCCATCTCAGGCCGAAGAATACAGAAAAGAAGATGCTCGCCAGGCGATGGAAGACCAAGATCGCGCCCTTCGAGTTGAGATGCTCAAGCAGAGACTCTATCCAGAGCAGGAGGCGAAGAGGGTTGGAGAAGCATTGATGGCATCGAGCGATCCTGTCGAACAGGCTGCGCTAATGAACAGGCTTTCAGAGACAACCGGGACAAGGACTGCTCCTGGTACAAGCATTGTGGTCCCAGCTGGACTGCCAGAAGAACTTGTTGACGCATACGTCGATCGCCAGGTCAACAAGGTTAAGTACTACAAAGAAAAGGCGATGATGGAGCAGGACCCCGAGAAGCGCAGAATCATGATGAGCGTAGCAGACGCCGGGGAGAAGGCCCTTGTTGCAAAGGGCAAGGAATTGACTCAAGCAGATCTTGCGTTTGAGTCAAATATCCGAGAAGCGTATCGCATGGCAGATGAACTTGAAAATAATGTTAAGAAGTATGGGAATTATGAGACTGTCGACCCAGAGGGGTCAGCAAAAATGGCTCAGATTCCATATCTATTTGCAGTGTCTTTAGCTAAAGTTCTTGATCCAGGATCTGTGGCAAGAGAGGGCGAGGTTGAGGCAGCCAGAAAGTTTGCGATTCCAATGGGAACAACTCCTGTATCCGTTGGCTTTAATAATCCTATTACAGGACCAACCACAGCAACGACGCTCGCTGCGATTAAGAGCATGAGAACAAGACTGCAGGCAAGGGCCGAAGACTATAAAAGCATTGCTGGAAGAACCGTCGAGTTGCCCAAGTCAAACCAGGACGATCAATCGCAGGGCCAACAAACCGGGCAGGCTGGGCAACAACAGATGCCACAACAACCCGCGCAACGTCCGATGAGCCCATCCGGATTTGGAGGATACGATCCTCGTACTCGCAAGGTAATTCAAAACCGATAGTCGGTCATGGCCGACGAAATCATCAAGGACCCATTGGAGGCAGCAAATTATTTGCTGCGCCAGTATCGTGACAATCCGAATTTTGAATTCACGCAAGAAGAGGCGTCGTTAGTTCACAACGCGTATCAAGGCGGAGTTTCGTTTGTCGATTCTAAGCCTGTCATGGACGAGGCGTCGACCTCATCATTTCTGAGATCTCAGGACGAATCCGATCCTACATTTGTAGCTAGCGAAGAAGAATTCTCGATTCTAAAAGCTACTGAACCAAGTGCTCTGAGTAGAATCAAAGAGGGCGCAATCGGAGCTGCTGAATATATTGGACCTGTGATTGCACAGGGTGCTCCGGAACTCCTAAAAACAGTATCAAATCCATTGTCTCCAAAGTTTGCTACGACCGTGCTTGAAGCTGGAGCTCGCGGAACAATGGACCTTGGAACAATGGCAGCTGGAGCGTCAAAGTTTATTGAGAAGGCTCCGTACATGGCTGCTGGCGCAATTGGTTTACAAAATGACTACAAGTCATATCTCAATCAAAAGACAATTGATCAGAATTACCAGATGCAAGCAATGGACAAGATCAACGCCGAAAGGGCACAGGGCAAGAGCGTTATTGGACTACCAGAGGGAACATTTTCTCCGAAAGCTGCGGAGCTTGGAAGCATGTTTTTAGATCCTACCATTGCAGTTCCATTTATTGGGCCGGAGGCTAAGGCAGCCGGACTAGCTTCGAGGGGATTGAAGGCAACAACAAAAGTTGCAGGAGGAATTGAGGCCGCGGCCAGGGCAACAGGCGGAGCCATTGATCTTGGAGTCGAAAAGGTTGGGCAAGGTATCCAGCGCGTTCTGCCTGGCGTAACTGCACCTAAGACTGCGGGAGCAATTGCCACAGGAGCGGCCGCAATAGGTATCCCCGGGGCATTCCCAATCGGGGCCAAGGTTGCCGGAGTTAGGGCCGGGGCAGAGATCGCTGAACGCGGAGCCCAGGCAGTCCGGATCGCTGGGGAAGAGGCGATGACAGGACCGTCCAGGATGACCGTCATGGAGCGCGTAGCGAAGAATCAGAAGAATCCTGAGTGGCTTAGAAAGGCCGCGAACACATCGATCGCATCTTCTCCGATCACGCAAGGGGCCGCTGAACTTGGCCTGGAGACAGGCAAGGGCGCTGTCAAATCTGCGGCCGTCGGCGCAGGGTTGGGCTATGTTGCGTCAGGTGGGGAGGAAGAAGGGATCGGAGGTGGATTAGTTATCGGAGGTGGTCTCGGCACGATTGGCGGAGCGGTCAATGGAGTCGCAGCGATCCCGGCGAAGAAAGCGCTCGCAAAGCAAGGCGACGTCAACAGGCTGTTCGCAAGGCAGGCGGAACTTGGCTTGGACGTAAATAAGATTGCCGACTATGTCCGCAAGGATAACAGACCGTTCCTAGACGCCGCGACACTCCAGATGATGGCACCTGACGTTCAGGTTGAATTCCACGGTCGAGACTCGTTTATGATGCCTGAGAATGCCGGGATCAACGCGGCCGGAGTTGTTAAGGCAGTACCGGATAAGTCGGGCACGACAAGGCTTTTAGTAAACATGGACGACATGCGATCCTCCGGTGACACGGTTAAACATGAGATCATGCATGCCATCATGAAGTCACCAGCGATCAATAAGTCTGAAGGGCGAATGGCAGTCATGTCAGAATATGGTGAAGAAGGTCTTCGCAGATTTGGCAATGAGTACGCCAGGAAACTTTTGGAGGGCGAGCGCCAGGGTCGGGGAACACCAACCGAGGCCGAGGTTCGGGCAAAGGCAAACGAACTGCGCGAAGGATCTCAGAGGTCCGAGCCTGGGGCTGGGGATCTGGACTGGATTGCAGACGAAGTCCTGGCGGAACAGTTTGTGGGCGAGTTCCGCGGGAAAGACCTGGATTCTCTGCGACGCAAAACTCTTCCAGGCACAGATCTTCTTTCTCTCCAGGAAGGATTCTTGGCTCCTGTTGGCAGGCTTTTGAATAAGTTCGGTATCGACACAACAGGGCCCAAGCCGACGAATATTGACACGCTATTTAAGGACAATCCCATGGTTCCGTCCAAACAGCTTCGAGAGTTGACCTCAAGATGGTTCCGGGACCGTGACAAGTATCTGGATGGTCTTGAGAAGGCCGAGAAACAGAAAGACGTGACGCTAGTCCCTGGGCCTGGCAATAGGAACTTGGCAAACAATCCTGCAATCCAGTTTACTCGCAACAGAAAGACGAATCTTGAGGAGAACGATTTCGCAGTAAGGTTCCCGGACGGTACTGTTCGAGCCAAAGACCCGGCATCGATCCTTGCTGTCGACAGGGCCAGGGTGGCGGACGTTGCCAAAATGTACGATCCCAACGTGGTCCTAGAGCGCGGGAGCCCCGAGTTTGGAGTCAAGATTCAGTCTGACGGCAAGCCATACGTCGGTGGGAATACTCTCCCAGAGGGATTCTTCAGTCTCGACAGTTTTAATGATTTTACAAAGGAAGTAGCCAAGGCCCTCCAAGATAGTCGCCATGGGGGTAGGACATATTCGGTCTGGTACCAAAAGGTCGGCACAGGCGAGGATGGTAGCTGGGCTCAGTCTGTTAAGCGCGGACTAGGCAACATTAAGGTTGGACAATCCGAGATCGCATTCCTGGGCTGGCGCCTATCTAAGGCTGGAAACATCTTGGCCCAGGCAGTAGATATATCTGCTCTGCGCGGTCGCATGCTTGATTTTGCCAGGAGTGGCAAGGGCCGGATCAACGAGGTGTGGGGCGGAGACCTGGCATCCTACGAGAAGGACGTCATGCAGTACTTGGACAACCACGCTAACGAAAGGCCAGGGGAGACAGGGATCGGTATTGATAAGCGCAACGCGATCAACTACCTATTCGGAATCACAAACATTGCCAACAAAGACGCCAATCCAATGTACGCCACCGAAGGTCGTCCCCAGGGGAGCCTGGTCAAATCCTATCGCCTGGACCGTATTGCCAACTCTCGCGATACCGGGCGCACAGGATTCTTCTTTGACTACCAGAAGCAGGCTGCGAATTTGGCTCCTGCGACTGTAGAGCAGAAGCAGTTTGCCCCGGCCACGACCGAAGAGGACAAGTTACGTGAATTGGCGTCGAGTGTTTCAGGGCTCAAAACCGCAATCAAATTCATGACTCCTGACGAGCAGAAAAAACTTCGTCGGGATACAGGACAGAAGATTGTTGATATTCGCGAGAAGCTACCGTCGGCACAGGAATTTGCGGAGGTCGCAATCGCCGGAGAGGCAAAGCGCGGGTGGTACAGGAAGAGCACCCAGGCACTGATCGACGTTTTTGACAGCGACGCACCAAGGTTCGCGGCCCTTCTCGCTGCGCTGTCTCCCCAGACTTCCGTAGAGAGCAACCTGGTCAACGCATTGAAGACTTGGACTTTGTGGGTAAAAGAAGGTCGCCCTCAGTCAACCGACAAGATTTTGAATATCATGGCAAAGTCCGTCCAGGGTAGCGGTACTCTTGATTCAGTCCTGGGCGCCTGGAGGAACAATTCGATCGAGGCACTCACGTCCGTAGATCCGGAAAAGATCATGCTCTCTGGGCCAAAGGTGAATTCGTTCATGCTCAATCTGCGCGACATGGTGAACGAAGTGACCAATGACGCATGGATGGCAACGTTTGCCGATATTGAGCAGACCATGTTTTCCGGTAGTAAAACCAAATCAGATCCAGGAAAAGGCCCTGGATACCTGGCTATGTCGAGTCGAGTCCGGGAGGCTGCGCAAAAGGCGAGCGAGTTAACTGGAGACAGTTGGACCCCGGCTGAGATCCAAGAAACTGTTTGGTCATTTGCTAAGACTCTTTACGAAATGCGCAAATCTGCCGAAGAGAAGCGCACCATGGTGCAGATCGTCAAAGAAGGTGGGTTGACAGGTGAGAAGATTGGCGAAACTCCTGACTTTTCTTCGTTGTTGCGTACCGGGGAATATCGGGATATACTTGTGCGCAATGGATATGAAGGTGCAATCGCCCTCCTTGAGGGAGCAGGAAATAAGCCTGACAGAGGAAATATTACTGGAGCGGGAAAAGCGCCAGGAGTCTCTGAAGGCAAAGCAAAACCGTCTCTTGGCGGTCCTGTTGAGCCAACCCGCGGAGTCCTCTCCTCGGCAAAAAGGCTAGACGCTGTCTTTAATAGAAGACTTGCAGAGTCGCTTGCCAATCAAGGCAAAAACCTGGAATCAGCAGTAAAGTCTAGGCTAATTAAAAAACAACTGGAGGCCAAAAAATGACCTCACTCGACGTCAACATCTCTCCATCTGGAGATAAAGCCAGCAGTGTTTTGGGACGCGTCGATAACTGTTCCGCCCCTTGTGACGAATCCTCCGTAGGAACTGTCAGCATCCACAATCATCTTTCTGTTCAGAATCACACCTCCGTAGGAGCCGGATGCAGTTGTGATCATTCTTCCGTTAATGTACCCAGCGTACTCCCCGCCGGAGGTCTGGAGGAGATCCCCGGCGAAACAGTGACCGAGTGACAAAGCGACCAACAATAGGATTTTCTTCATGGAAAACATTCTAACACAGATCCCGGAACTAAGCGCAAGCAGAAATTTTACCCCATTTGGGGCCGGGGAATTTGACAGGCAAAACGCGTCCAGGCCAATGCAGGAGCCACAGAGGGCGGGGTGGACCGACGAGAAGGGGCAACGCCTGGTCGCAATGTCTGAGCGTATGCGGTCCGCGGCGACGATGGACGATATCCGCGCAGAGACAGCGCAAAGAGCAATGGAGGACGAAGTGACTAAAAACATTATGCAAGACCAAAACCTAATCGGGCCGAAGGCCCCGAAGAGCGAATACGACTCAGCCTTGGCAACGGTTGACATGGAGGCCAGGAAGGACAAGTCAGGGAACGTCATGGTCTACAATCTTCCTTCCGGGGATATGGGCGGGAGCTACGAGGTCGCCGGGATCAACGACAAGTACCATCCCGCGGCCGCCGAGATGCTAAAGAATCTTCCAGCAGGGGAGCGCAGGGACGCAGCTGCTAGATACGTCGTAGAATATACCAAGCCCTTCACGTCTAAACTTCCTGAGCCTTACCGACCATTCTTCCAGGACCTGGCATTCAACCGCGGGGTAGGAGGGGCCACGAAGTTTCTGCAACGCGCAATCGGGGTGAAGGATGACGGAGTGCTTGGGCCTCAGACGCTCAAGGCCCTGGAAGGGTTGAACCCATCAGAGGTAATGAGGAACGTTTCTGTCGAGCAAATGACCTACGAGAGAAGGCTTGCGGAGCAGAACCCGGAACGTAAAAAGTTCCTCAATGGTCTCCAGAATAGAGTCTCGAACAGATATCGACTTTTCGGGAATGCTCCAACCGGGTAATCGTCAGACAGGAGCAGTGGGAGTCGCCAGAGTAATAGCAGGACTCCTCGCTTCCGGGTGGAACGTGTTGACCCCATTTGAGGACAATGCCGGGTACGATATTGTCGCGGAGAAAGACGGAACATTCAAAAGAATCCAGGTCAAGTCTTGCGGATCTCCACGATTGCACAGCAGTGGCAGAAGGGGCCCGAGCTACAAGTTCAGCACCGGGCGCGGAGTCGACAAGAGGAAGTACGGCAAGTGCATCGACCTAATATTCCTGGTCGCGCTGGACAAAGATTTGCTGTGGGTATTTGATTCAAACAAAATAAAAGCGACCCGCACCGCGTCTCCAGAGGACTCAATTGCCTGGACGCGCTTATCGAAGATATAGCAAGTCAAGCTAATTAATAATTCCTAAAAATAATATATTGACCCGACTGCCATGCTTCTGGCAGAGTTCGGTGATCTTGAACAAAGGAGGTCACTATGGGCGGGGGGAGAATGTCACGCGACAAGGGGAAGCGCGGTGAACGCGAAGTTTCAAGTCTGCTCAGTGAGGCTGGATGGAAGGCTAGGCGCGCCCAGCAGTTTTGCGGATCGCCGGATGGGGGAGCTAGTGATGTACTGGTCGAATCAGAATTCTGGCCCTACCACGTCGAGGTCAAGTACTGTCAACAAACCAAAATTTACGATTGGATGCAACAATCTTCCAGCGATTCAAAAACTGGTAAGACGCCTATCGTCTGTCATCGAAGGAATCAAACAGGATGGCACGTCACAATGAAATTTAAGGATTGGATCGATTTGGTAAACAATAGTCTTCCGATCGTGTTGCCAGCAGTCACACACGCAAAAGACATTCGTCAGACTTCACCTCAGATAAACCCAAATAAACCATAAAAGGAGAATACACATATGGCACTAGTATTGAGTGAGAACACAATGAAAGAAAGACCCTTGGTAGAAGCGGGAGCGCATCCGGCAATCTGCTATTCGGTCGTTGACCTCGGAACCCAAAAGAGCACCTACCAAGGTGAGACGAAGGAGTTGAAGAAGATCCGGATCGCGTTTGAGATCTGCGATCAGAACGACGACTTCGAACAAGTGGAGAATGGTAAGGTTACCATCATCAAAAAGCCGTTGGTCTGTTCGGCGGAATTTACCGCGTCGATCGGACCGAAGGCGTCGCTTCGGAAATTCATTGAAGGCTGGCTCGGTTCAGCGCTCAACGCGAAGCAACTTGCCTCGTTCAAGGTGACTGACTTCCTGGGGAAGTCGGCACTGCTCAACGTAGTCCACAAGGTTAGCCAGACGTCCGGCAAGACCTACGCTGCGATCGGATCGGCATCCAAATTGCCCAAGGGCATGGTCGTTCCTGAGCGCGTAAACAATCTTGTCTCATACGAGATTGAGCAGGGCCAGGGTGGCGAGTTTGTCAACTTGCCCAAGTGGCTCCAGGAAAAAATACTCCTATCGAAAGAACTCGGTGGAGTCAAATCTACCGTAGCGACCGACGACGGAGCACCGTTCTAATGGCACTGGAACTCTCTACTCATTCGGAAACGCCAACGAGGTTAGTGACCGCGGAATTCTCCGCGCACTGGTACTCGACTGACGGAGAGGCTTACCACACGGTCCAGGACGCGTCAGGATTTGACCGTCCCACGACGCTCCGGGACGTGAGGAAGCTAGCCAAGGAGGGAATTGATTTACTTCCGTCGGTCACTTCGGTGATGAAGGTGAAGGACGCTCCTCAACTCAATGCCTGGAAAATAACCCAGGTCCTACTCGCAGCCGACGAGCGCCCGAGACTTCCCGGTGAGTCCCTGGAAGATTGGGCCTCGGCAGTTGAGGAGTTGAGCAAGGCAGTGACTAAGAAAGCGTCGAACCATGGCACTGCTATGCATGACGTCCAGGAAAGACTACTTCCACTACTGCGCGAGAAGAAGGAGCCTGTATCCGTAAAGGATATTGAGATTCGCGAGGATCTCCTCCCCTTCGCGGAGCACATGGTGAAGTGGATCAACTCTGAGGTCATCAAGGCGCATTGGGAAGAGAAGGTTCTGGTCGGTGCTGGATACGCCGGAAAGGCGGACGCGCTGATCGATCACTCCGAATATGGCACATGCCTAATCGATCTGAAAAACAGATCGTTCGACCCGGAGAAGGTGACAGCATCTAGGCGCCCGGTGTACCCACACGACGCCATGCAACTAGGGGCCTATAGGAAGGCCCTGGGTAAAGAAGTGCACTGCATGTCGGTGATCCTGTCGTCAAAGACTCCGTCCGCTCCGTTTGTTTACAAGTGGAGCGAGCAAGAGTTGGAAGATGGCTGGAGTGCTTTTCAGCACTGCCTGGCATTGTGGTGCTTCGACAAGAAATTCAAACCAAAAGGTGTGGTTTAACAAAAGGAGAAATAAAAATGAAACCAGGACTATACGCAAACATTCACAAAAAGAGAGCCAGGATTAAAGCTGGCTCTAAAGAGAAAATGAGGAAACCCGGCTCTAAAGGAGCGCCAACCGCGAAGGCGTTTGAGAGGTCAAAGCTAACCGCAAAGGAGATTGGTTATGGCCGATAGTCCAGCATGGCAAAGAGCTCTAGGCAAGAACCCGGAAGGTGGTCTAAATGAGGCCGGACGTCGTAGCTACAATCGGTCTACAGGCGGAAACCTAAAGGCCCCGGTCAGCAGGAAGCAGGCTGCTCGATCTGAGACCTCGGCTGCGAGGCGCAAATCTTTTTGTGCTCGCATGTCGGGCATGAAGAAGAAGTTGACCTCGGCTAAGACTGCCCGGGACCCAAACAGCAGGATCAATAAAAGCCTGAGAAAGTGGGACTGTTAATATGGAATCAATTATGGAAGCAATCGATTCGCTAGGCACAGCAGTCCGTGAGCTCCAGGAGGGGACTACGACTACGGACAAAGGCCCAAGGATTGACGACGTAGTTACTATAACGGCAGACGTTATACGCAGGATTATGTACCGAGGATCAAACAAGTCAGGGTTTGGCGATTGGTTCCACAAGAATTCGCTCCGCTACAACTCCGACCGGGCAATTGCCCACATGACCCGGGCGATGCAACAGATCGATGGCAACGTGTCTTCTCCGGACGACTCCGGGGAAACATGCATCGACCACCTAGAGCGAGCACTGGTCCGAGCCGTGTTCACACTCTACAAGGCGAAGGAAGGGAAAATACGATAATGGCTGGCGTTTTTGTTGAGTTTGTTTTCCTGATAGGTCTTGTGACAGTTGCTATTCTATGTCTGCTTCCGATGGCCGGGATTGTTTATTTTGTTGCCACCCGCGTGGATCGAATCATAAATGGCAAATGACAACAAGAAGTTCAAGCATCCATATCGGCCCGAAGACAACGACCTGGGAGGACCCTCTCGCAGTGTTCCTCCACAAGGACGAGTCGACCAGGATGGAGCGCATCATGGAGTATTTGTCATGGGAAAATTATCGGCTGCATCAGATCATCCAGAGATTCATGGACGAAAGGAATGCGACATGATCTACGTCCAGTGGGGAGAAAGATACTACGCGGTGACTTCCAGCGGAGATGTGTTTGATTCCACCGGGAAGCTGACGATCATCCCGGAGGGGCTGAAGAAGGCAATCAAGGAGGTTGGCATTCATGAAGAGGCAAATAGTAACAGTTAGTTGCCAGTTGCCGGAATGGTTTGAAAAGCATTCCCTGCCAAGGATGGAAGAATCTTCTAAGCGTTGGGACGCCAATCTTGTGGTCATTAAGCCTGAGAATCCAATCGGACTGCTAGCCAAAATGTCGCTAGTCGATGCGGTGCAGAATGCTGACAGGACTCTGTTCGTTGACAGCGACGTATTGATTTCGCGCGAGTGCGTAAACCCATTCGAGACTTTCCCGCAGGGGCACTTCTACGCTTGCGCCGACGCGCCTCACGGTGACCAGCTACATTGGGGCCGGGCGAATGAGATGATTCTATCTCAGGCAATGCTTGGATCGATCAAGTGGACCCAGGGTTACTTTAACACCGGGGTGATGGTGTGCGACAAGCAACATGCAGGCGCCTGGGCAAATTTCGTGTACGCACCATTCGCGTTCCCGGAGCAGACCTTCACCAATTACCGGGCCAGGATGCTCGGTTACTCTATTCGTTTCCTGAGTTGGGAATGGAATGCGATGGAGATCAATACCCCGAAGGACAAGAAGCAGTCAGACGGATTCATGCCACACGCAGCCGGGATCTATGGAGACGACCGCGCGAAGTGGATTGAGGAAATTGATAAGGTACTACCATGAGAATATTGACCCTAAAAGATCCTATGATGTTGGACGATCGCCTGCATCATCCACACGATTCTGTCGTAGTACCTGACGAGGTCCGCGGGGTTCCGGGCACACATGCCGATGCCTACACGATTCCTTACAGGGTTGGTTGCGCCTCCGGTGGATACGCGGCCCTGTACCGCGGTGGAGCGATCGGGGATCAGTTCATTGCCATGGGTATCGCTAGGGCCATGCAACACTACGAGGGGGACGGAAGGATCGAGGCTTACGTTCCGCAACGGCACTTGCCACTGTGGGAAGGATTCGCCGGAGTCAGGGTCATGCCGTTGGCCCCTACGATTGCCACCTGGAAATCTTACAAGGGCCACGTCTGCCTGGACGACATCCTATCAAAGACAGCGCACCTGGACGGAAATGTGTACGACTACGTCTACAGATCCTGGGGCGTCGAGGTCGACGACAACCTTAAAAAGCCTTATGCAAAGCTGTTGGACAAGGACCAGAACGAACTCGCCGACATTGGATTCCATCCGGAAGGACCTTTCCTGCTCTATTCGATCAGCGGATCTAGCCTGTGGAAGAGCTACCCAACCTACGAGGCAGGGCTATTCATTAAGTCGTTCCTAAAGGAGAACAAGGATTGGCAAGTCGTAGCAGTGGGCCACGACGATCCTCCCCTGTCCATCACGCACAAGAGGCTCATCAATCTCCAGGGAAGACTACGCAACGTTAGGACGCTACTGCACCTGGCTGCGCGTTGCGACATGGCAGTTTGCCCGGAGTCGGCAATCATGCACATGACAGCGATATTCGACGCGCCAACCGTAGGACTGTACGGACCTTACGGACCTGAGCACACGTCGAAGTACTACAAGTATGTGAAGCCAATCTTTCCTAAAGATGTTTGTCCCCACGCCCCATGCTCGGTGTACGAGCAACCCAAGGACAAGTGTAAAGACGCGGTCAACGCAATACATGGAGAACCCAAATGGTGCAACGTTCTAAGGTCAATCAAGCCAGAAGATATCCTGGCAAAGACAAAAGAAATCCAGGCAAACCTAAAGCAGATTTAATCAGAATTGTTTCTGAGAAGAAAGTTGTCTGCTATGAGTTGGGCCTGGACGTGGACAAGGACGTCTACGAATCAATCGTTGAGGCAGGGCGCATCCACATTGCGAACGACAAGGATGCCCTGTTCCAGTACGCGCTGAAGACCGCGCTCAAGGAGGTTGGACATGAGCGACTTTAAGCAGAAGATTCTTACGGCAGTGTGCGAGCCGGACGTGTTGACTGAGCACCAGTGCAACATGATCCGAGACGATGCCCAGGTCATAGGCATGAAGAGATCTCACATCATGAATAAGGACGGAACAACCCGGGCCGCGTTCACCAGGACATGCTCGTCGTGTTGGGTGCCGTTCGCGGAACATTATAGGTGGCTATATGAAGTGGTGAAGAACATGGCCGGGGACCTAAACCAACAGCACTACAGGCTGGACATTACCGGGATGCAACAACTGCAGATCCTGCGCTATAGGCCGGGACAGTTTTTCCTGCCACACTTCGACTGCTTCGACGGTAGCGATCGCAAGCTAACGATGGTGATCAACCTATCAGATCCATCAGAGTTTCTCGGCGGAGGGCTCCGGGTTGAGTGCGACTTGCACAACGCCAAGGATGTTAAGAAGCGGGGATCGGCGACGATGTTCCCCACCTACATAAAGCACCAGGCACTGCCAGTGTTCTTTGGCTCTAGGTGGGTCCTGGTCGCCTGGTTAACCGGAGGACAGTGGAGATGAGCGGTTGGTACGCAATTATTGTTTGGGTGGTTGTTTTTGGATTGCTAGCAATCTACTGCGACAAGCTAACCAAATGAGAGCCCTTGCCTGGACTTTTTATTGGATAGGAGACTTGATCTCGAGAACGTTTATGCGGTTTGGTTGGGGATATTCTATTTACAATAGGTTCATGAACTGGTCTCTAAAGTTTGATAAGACTGACGAGATCTGGAAGAGGGTTAAATGACCCACGCAGCCAACCTTCCGCGCCACCTATACGTCAAGGTCGACATGGCGTTTGTGTCTGACGGTGAGAAGCAAGAGATAGAAGACGCTGTCTGGTTTGGACTGACAGCGATCCCCGGCCGGGCCTGGGGATGCACTGTCATGCTCAAGTGTGGAGCGATCTACCGTGGACTTCCACTGCATGCCTTGGCTCACGGTGACATTGCGATCATGGATTGGGATCTCAACGACGCGCAGAGGTGGGATTGTTTTGGCTGGAACTTTACGACGATCGAGTATGAGTATCTTATGGGACTTCCATGCAGAGTATGGATAGCTAGCAGAAAGATATGGGAGGCCGGTAGATACATGTTTACCGCGGAACCATACGGAGACGGATTCTCCATGGCCCCGGAGCAGACCAAGTCTCATCACTTTATTAGACTAAACAACGGCAGGATCACGGCAGTGCCTGGCAACAACGTTCTGTGGAACGAGTCGAGCTTCACTACTCCAGGCGATAAGCCTAAGTGGCTGCGCGGACAGCGGGAGACCTGGCACGGTGAAGAGGCTACCTGGGACGACGTGGTTGGAGAAGAAACAGCATAATGTCGGTAAACAACAAACAGAAAGGAAAGTAAACTATGCAACTAGGAAAGAACGTATCGAAGAACATGCGGGAACTGATGAAGGATAATAAGAAGAAAGGCAAGGAGCGTGGGGCCGGAGGCAAGGCCAGGAGCTTTGAACAGATGGTTGCGATCGCGCTTCGTTCAGCTGGCAAGAGTAAGAATCGGTGAGTTTGGCGAATAACATCAAGCGGCAACGTGATATCCTCGAAGCAACCAGGAGGATGCTCATTGTGCAAAGAGATGCGTCGGACCATACCCACGCTCCGTCAGTCCGGCAGATCATTACCAACGTCGATGCGGCCCTAATATTCAACAAGAAAATAAGTGAAAATCTACAAACTAACGACGGCAAAGTTCGGTGCTCTTGTGGGGGAGCTAGGGTTGGTCCCGGGGAGCCTGTTCCCGCTTGAATTCGGCAACAAAGGAAGAATAATCAACGCGATGCTTTACGATTACTGGCACGGCAATG
>Ga0136644_10000353_pt1 | contig 36672 bp, 41 predicted proteins | sample C_130820_EF_Meta_FD_94780 | JGI IMG/M metagenome (GOLD analysis project Ga0136644, IMG submission 94780) | Freshwater microbial communities from Lake Croche, Canada to study carbon cycling - C_130820_EF_MetaG (v2) (version 2) | ecosystem: Environmental > Aquatic > Freshwater > Lake | place...
CCAATTCAAGCTTCTTCACAAAATAATCAAACTGCGACGCCGGGCGCAACAACCACAGATCAATACAATATCTCAGGTCAATGGCCTCTTACTCGGGAAGTCTCTGTTTTAGGGCGCTGGGGCTATGATGCTCTGACTATCAAAACCCTGAATACTTTAGTTGGGTTGGAGTGGACTAGAGACTGTTGGACCTTCCGTGGAGCATATTCTCAGGCTGTTAATACCTCTCAAATCACCACCACTCAGGTCCTCTTCCAAATAGAATTTAGGGGCTTTGCTAGCGCTGGTAGTAATCCAGTTGATATCATGAGGCTAAATGTTCCTGGATATATGCCAACCTCGAAGCCTATACCACCCTCCATATATGAGAACTATCAATGATGCTTTGTAGGTATTTTTTAAAACAGAGTTTGTCTACCATCTTTTTTGGGATGATCTTATTCCTCGCGGGAGTTGCATACGCTCAAGACTCATCTCGCAATTCTTCTACTTCAGATGGAAAGATTCGCAATATTGATGGCGTTGCTGCAGTCGTTAATACTGGCTATGTAACTCGTAAAGAGATTGATGATCGAATTGTAAGCCTTCAAAAACAGGGCGTGAAGTTGCCCGAAGGTCAAAATTTGCGAAAATTAATTTTGGAGCGCTTAATTATTGAAAAAATTCAATTACAAAATGCCGAACAAGAAGGCATCGGAGTGACCAATAAAGAATTGGACAAAATTATTGGAGATATCGCCGGCAGAAACAAAATGACATACGCTGAGTTCAAAGCAAAAATCATTGCAACTGGTATGTCGTTTGAGCGATATAAACAGACTCTACGTGAAGATGTGGTTGTGAGCCGTTATCGTGAGCGTTCTGTAGAGTCAAAGGTTAAAGTTTCAGATGCTGAGATTGATAACTATCTTGTAGATCGTCAACGCGCTGTAGCAGGTGGGGGAGCGTCACGCTCAGTACCACCTGTCAAAGGAGCGCCAGAAGAAATTGATGTGGCACAAATTTTTATTCCGGTTGATCCCTCTGCCGGTTTGGGCGCTCAGGCTGATGCTAAGAAGCAGGCTGAAACCTTATTACGTGAAGCAAGAGGCGATGCGGATTTCTTGCAATTAGGTGCAGCAGCTGCTAAAGAAAATCCGAAAATTAAATTTCAAGACTTGGGCTACCGCACTCCTGATCGCTTGCCTCAATTATTCTTCGAGGCCGTTAGAAACACTGGTGGCGGTCAAGTGGTTAGTTCTGTAGTAAAGAGTCCTGCTGGATATCATGTCCTGAAGGTAATGGATCGCCGTGCAATCAGTGGTGCAGCACCACCAGTGCAACAACAGGCTGCAGCACCAGAGGCCTCATTTACCCCTCAGAATATTCCCATCACTCAAACTTTAGCACGCCATATTTTGTTAAAAAATAGGGCTGGTTTGTCGGACCAAGATGCAGAAAGACGCTTGCAGGGTTATCGTGACCAGGTACGCGCTAAGACGGCTGATTTTGGTGAGCTAGCAAAAAAATATTCCGAGGATGGTTCAGCTTCTAATGGTGGAAATTTAGGTTGGATGGGGCCTGGAGATTTAGTCCCAGAATTTGAGCAAGCAATGAATCGATTGCAAATTGGCGAAGTCAGTAACCCAGTCAAATCCGAATTTGGTTGGCACTTAATTCAAGTGCTCGAGCGTCGTGATGCCCAGTTGACGGTTGAGAAGCAACGGGACTTTGCTCGCGCTGCAATCCGTGAAAGAAAATTTGAGCAAGCTTATCAGGATTGGATTCGCGAGTTGCGTGATACAGCAACTGTCAAAGTCCTGAATGTTGATGATGCAGCAAGCGCAGCCCCTCGTTAATTTAGTGATCACTACCGGCGATCCAGCCGGAATTGGTCCTGAAGTCTCGTTGGCTGCAGCACAGGATTTTTTAGTAGAACAGCCAAATGCGCAGATTACCCTTTTGGGCGATGCAAGCTTGCTAACCATTGATCCGAAAATTGATGCAAGCATATTAGAGCGTCTCAATATTGAGGATTTTCCGCTTGTTTCTCCTGTGGTTGCGGGGGTATTGAATCCTGCCAATGCTCCTTATGTTCTGAGTTTGCTTGATCACGCAGTCCAGACTTGCTTGCAGGGGCGCTTTGATGCAATGATCACTGCACCAATTCAAAAGAGCGTAATCAATATTGCTGGCATCCCTTTTACAGGTCATACAGAATATTTAGCAGAGCACTGCAATGTTTCTCATGTTGTGATGATGCTTTGTGCCCCGCTACCTGCAGGTTTCTTGAGGCTTAAGAAACCTAGAGATTTACGAGTCGCTTTAGTAAGCACCCATTTGCCTCTGAAGGATGTGCCAGCAGCACTCAGTTATGAACTTATTTTGGAAACAATCCAAATTGTTCATCAAGATTTAAAAACAAAATTTGGCATTCCTAATCCAAAGATTCGGGTCGCTGGTTTAAATCCACATGCGGGCGAAGCCGGTTACTTGGGGTCTGAAGAGATTGAGATAATTGGACCTGCAATTGAATCTGCTCAGCAGCAGGGTATTGATGTTTCAGGGCCTTATCCTGGGGATACGATGTTTGATGCTGTCGCACTTGAGCAAGTAGATGCTTTTATTGCGATGTATCACGATCAAGGGCTGGCTCCATTTAAGTTTGTGACCTTTGGTGATGGTGTGAATGTGACTCTAGGCCTGCCAATTATTCGGACTTCGGTAGATCACGGAACTGCTCTAGATATAGCTGGCAAGGGAATCGCAGATTCTGGCAGTATGTTGGAGGCCCTCCGCTTGGCCTATTCCCTGGCTCTTAATAAGCGAAAGCTGAATTAAGGAATGCATCACGCACGTAAACGTTTTGGCCAAAACTTCTTGCAAGATGATGGCGTCATTTATTCCATTGTGGCTTTAATCAATCCTGCTCCCGAGATGCACGTGATTGAAATTGGCCCAGGTCTTGGTGCCTTGACCAGACCTTTACTCAGAAATCTTGAGCAATTAGATATCTTAGAGATTGACCGTGACCTAGTTGCTTATTGGAATCAGCAAAATCTCCAGGGATTAAAAGTGATTGAGGGGGATGCTCTCCAATTTGATTTTTCAGAGTGGGCTCAGAATCGTTCTGGCAAAACAGGCTTGTGTAAGGTAGTTGGTAATTTACCTTACAACATTTCTTCGCCACTACTATTTCATCTTGTTTCAGCTGCTTCGGTAGTGGATGAGCAAATTTTTATGCTGCAAGCAGAGGTGGTTGAACGAATGGTAGCTGCTGCAGGTAGTTCTGACTTTAGTCGGCTATCGGTGATGCTCCAGGCTCGCTACGATATGGAATTGGTTTTAGAGGTTCCTCCCGAAGCTTTTGATCCTCAGCCTAAGGTGAATTCTGCAGTAGTACGGATGATTCCCCGTCAAGACTTCGATCTGAGTTTTTCTCAATGGAGTGCTCTAGAGCAGATAGTGGCTGCCGCATTTGCACAAAGAAGAAAAATGCTGCGCACTAATTTACAGGCTTATGCGGACAGATTGAAATTGACTGAGGCTGAATTAAAAGCCAGGGCGCAAGATATTTCTGTAGACCGCTATATTGAGTGGGCTAAAGTGATAGCCACTTAAGTTTTATTGATAGGCGCCCGGATCAATCACGCGCATTTCAGCTTCAATCCAGCCTTCAACCTCTTGTTGCAATTCTTCACCAGATTTACCTTCTGAAGTAATAGCTGGGCCGATTGAAAAAATTACCGTGCCCGGTAATTTCATAAAACTATTTTTAGGCCAAAAGTTACCAGCATTGTGCGCAATAGGAATCACTAAAGCACCAGTAGCGCTTGCAAGGCGAGCGCCGCCTTTACGGTAGGGTTTTGTAGAGCCTCTAGGGGTTCTAGTGCCCTCAGGAAACAGCATGATCCATTTACCTTCAGCAAGACGTTTTCGGCCCTGACTCGCAACCGATAGTGCTGCTGTTTGCTTATTCGCTCGATTGATGTGAATCATTTTTAGTAAAGCCAAAGCCCAGCCAAAGAAGGGGATCCAGAGCAATTCCCGTTTAAAGACAAAACACAATTGTTTTGGTAACAAGGCAATGTAAGCAATCGTTTCATAGGCGGATTGATGTTTGCTCAGAATCACAACTGGTTGATTAAGTACAGCGCGCATATTTTCCATACCGCGAATTTCATAATGTATTCCGCAGAGATGCCAGAGCAACCAAATGACTACCTTATTCCAAAAGCCAATGAAGCTATAGCGATTTTCAGGACTCAGAAATGGAAAGGCTAGCATGCATAGCACCGACCAAATTGGCGTGAAGATCAGCAAAAAAATGGCAAAAATAGTTGATCGAATAAAAGCCATAAATTTTCTAAACCTTGTCTTCGAGAAGTGAGTGAGCAAATGCCAGCAAATCTGCATGAATGTGGGTGCCTTCAGGTAAGCCTCCTTTGGCCAAGGTTTTTTCACCTTTCCCAGTGAGAACCAGGTGGGGTATTGCTCCTAGGGCTATACCAGCCTGAAGGTCTCGCAATGAATCTCCCACAATAGGCACGCCTGAAAGTGCTAGAGTGCTATCAATTTTTTTGTAGCGTAGCGCAATCTCTTTCATGAGGCCTGGTGCAGGCTTGCGGCAATCACAACCATGAGCATCTATATGCGGGCAAAAAAAGATGCTATCGATATGACCACCCAATGGCTGCAGCAACTTATCCATCTTGGTATGCATTGCGTGCAAGTCATTGATTGTGAAATATCCCCTCGACAAGCCTGATTGATTAGTGGCAACTGCAATCTGATAACCCGCTTGATTCAGTAGAGCAATTGCTTCTAGGCTTCCTGGTAGTGGAATCCACTCATCGATAGACTTCACATAATCATCACGGTCTTCATTGATCACGCCATCGCGATCGAGGATGATCAGTTTTGTGGAGCTAGTGCTCATGCTAATTTGCCGAGATCGGCAACGAGATTCATTTTCTGGTGAAGTTGTTGCAAGAGCGCTAAGCGGTTATCGCGCAGTTCGGTATTGGAGTCCATCACCATCACATCGGCAAAGAACTGGTCAATTGGAGTGCTTAAAGCAACGAGTGCTTTGAGTAGCTCAACAAACTGACGTTTTTCGTATGCAGCATCGAGTGCAGGAGTAATTGCCTCGAGAGCTTGATGCAGCGTTGCTTCTGCCGGAACCTGCAATAACTTGCTGGAGCAAGCCATTGGAATAGGAGTTGTAGTTTTTTTCAGAATATTACTAATACGCTTATTGGCAGCGGCCAGTTGAGCAGCCTCTGCCAAGGCATTAAATTCGCGTAAGGCAGCTAAGCGCTCAATCAGATCATTAATTTGTGCAGGCTCTTGGCTGAGGACAGCATCGATTTCAGCACTTGTAAATGGTTTCCCTGCAACAGATTGGTCGCGTAAGTAAGCACGTAAGCGCTCGATGATGAACTCATAAATAGCCGCTGCGTTGGCTTTTTCTTGGACGTCTTTCTGTGGAAATTGGGTCCGAGCTAGTTCAATTAACTTAGGCAAATTTAAAGAGAGGTTTTTTTCCAAGAGAAGGCGGCAGATGCCAAGAGCATGGCGACGCAAGGCATACGGGTCTTTATCGCCAGTTGGGGCAAGACCTACACCCCAAATACCAACCAAAGTTTCAAGCTTGTCAGCTATCGCCAGAATAGTGCCGGTAACAGTTTGCGGTAATGTATCTCCTGCAAAGCGGGGCATATAGTGTTCGCTGCAGGCTGCAGCAACATCAGGATTCTCGCCATCATGCAATGCATAGTAGCGACCCATGATGCCTTGAAGCTCTGGGAATTCACCGACCATATCAGTGAGCAAGTCTGCTTTTGCAATTTCTGCAGCTCGGCTTGCAAGGACTTCATCTGCAGAGAGCTTTTTCGCAATACCAGCAGCGATTACCTGAACGCGTTTAGTACGCTCTAATTGGCTGCCCAATTGATTGTGATAAACCACTTTACCCAAATCGGCAACACGAGATGCCAAAGGACGCTTTTGATCTTGCTGGAAGAAGAAGCGCGCATCTGAGAGACGAGGCCGTACAACTCTTTCATTACCAGAAATGATTGCATCAGGCTTGGAGGTTTCGATATTAGAAACAATCAAAAAGCGATTCCGTAACTTGCCTTCCTGATCAGTCAGTGCAAAATATTTTTGATTGGTTTGCATCGTGAGAATCAAACACTCTTGGGGCACTTCTAAAAATTCCGGATCAAAGTGGCACTCATATACTGCTGGCCATTCAACTAAAGCGCTTACTTCATCTAAGAGGCTATCTGGCATTAAGACAAGATCATTACTAGCTGCTTTTAACAAGGCGGCTTCAATTTGCGCTCTACGCTTGTTAAAGCTAGGAATAATTTTGCTCTTCGTTTGAAGATCATTTTCATATTGATCTGCTGAGGCAATTGTGAGGGTTCCAGGAGCTAGGAAACGATGACCTTCAGTTATATTTCCAGCATCAATGCCTAAGCTGCTGATATTCAGAATCTGATTGCCATGTAAGGCTATGATGCGATGGGCTGGACGAGCAAACTGAACATCAGCTAACTGACCATCTTTTTGAAGCACTTGATAGTGCATCATTTTTGCAATTGGTAATTTACTGAGTGTTTGCTCAAGCGCTGTTTGTGCCGTTTGCTCAAGCGCAGCGCCTGGTGCAATGACGTTGAGATATAGGGCTTCGTTTTTTCCTTCGCCTGCTTTTTCTAAAGTGGAGAGGTCAATATCAGCGTAACCAAGAGCGCTTAACTTTTTCAGTAAGGGCGCAGTAGCTTGTCCTTGAGCATCGAAGGCAATACTAGTGGGTAATAATTTCTCACGAACAGGATAGTCTGGCGCCTGGCTTAATACATTGCTGATCTGAACTGCGAGGCGACGAGGTGTTGCAAAGCTAGTAGCTTCTGAAGCAGCAGTTGCCAAACCAGCAGTTTTTAGAGTAGAAAAGATACCTTCACTAAAGGATTCGCCTAAGCGACGTAGTGATTTGGGCGGCAGTTCTTCCGTAAATACTTCAATCAGAAGAGTGGCTAGCTGAGCCGGTGAATTTGTAGTGCTCATAAGGCTTTGCGTTGACACATTGGGAATCCCAGTTTTTCTCGAGATTCAAAATAGGCTTGAGCTACTGAACGTGAAAGATTGCGAATACGACCAATGTAGGCTGCTCGCTCTGTAACAGAGATGGCGCCGCGCGCATCTAGAAGATTGAAAGTATGAGCGGCTTTAAGAACCATTTCATAAGCTGGCAAAGCCAAGGGTACTTCCATGAGGCGCTTTGCTTCACTCTCATAGTTTGTAAAGTTTGCAAATAGTAGATCTGTATTGGAGTGCTCGAAGTTATAGCAAGACTGCTCTACTTCATTTTGGTGATAAACGTCACCATAGCTAATGCCGTCAGCCCAAACTAAGTCATAAACATTGGAGCAGTTTTGGATATACATTGCCAAGCGCTCAATTCCGTAAGTGATTTCGCCAAGAACGGGCTTGCAGTCCAGACCACCAACTTGTTGGAAATAAGTGAACTGCGTCACTTCCATACCATTCAGCCAAACTTCCCAGCCAAGACCCCATGCGCCTAAGGTTGGGTTCTCCCAGTCATCCTCCACAAAACGCACATCATTTTCTTTGAGGTCAAGACCTAAGGCAGCTAGAGAGCCCAGATAGAGCTCCAGAATATTTTCTGGCGCAGGCTTTAGGACAACTTGATATTGATAGTAGTGTTGCAGTCGATTGGGATTCTCTCCATAGCGACCATCTTTAGGTCGGCGTGATGGTTGAACATAAGCAGCCTTCCATGGCTCTGGGCCTATCGCGCGCAGAAATGTTGCAGTGTGGGATGTTCCTGCACCAACCTCAAGATCGATAGGCTGCAAGAGGGCGCAACCTTGTTGGTCCCAATAATCTTGAAGTTTGAGAATGATTTGCTGAAAAGTAAGCATGATTAACCTGGCTAAGCCTTTGATTTTACATGGCTAGCGAGGGGTGTAGCTAAAAGTTGCTAAAAACGCCGATGTCGAATCAGACCCCAGATCAACAGGAGACAAGAAATGGTCAAAATAGGCAAATTGCCCCATATGACATAGGGCGTTTTTCCAGAATAAGCCTGGACCTGAGTGCTTAAGGTGCCTTGAATAAACTCAGGAAGTGCTTGCAGCACTTTTCCATCTGGGCCTAATACGGCCGTAATGCCAGTGTTGGTTGCTCTTAAAGCGGGCAAGCCCGTTTCTAGAGAGCGCAACTGGGAGAGGCGCAGTTGTTGGGTTGGTGCTTGTGACTTACCAAACCAGGCTAAGTTAGTGAGGTTAATTAGAAGGTTCGTTGGCATTGAGTTATTTCGGATCCGCGTAGCCAACTCCCCGCCGAAGACATCTTCATAGCAAATGGTGACAGCAGCATAAAGTGCTGCTTGATTTTTTCTGTGGATGATGAAATTTGCTTGAGTATCTCCCCCTCGCGCAAAATCACTTAAGGGAACACTAAAAGCATTGACGAACCAATGAAATCCTGGAGGAATAAATTCACCAAAGGGTACCAAATGATTTTTATCGTAGCGATAAGGAATCTGTGAAGGAGAGAGACCTAAGGCGCGATTTGAAAACTCTCTACCCTTTTGAGGATTTGGATCTCGGCCAATGACACCAAAGAGTAAATTGCTGTTATCGCTATTAACGAAGCTTTGTAAATGCTCAAGAACTCCGGAGGGTAAATTATTTTCAGGCCAAGAAAATGCGGTCTCTGGAGCAATGGTTAATTCTGCATTGGATTGCAGCATCGCAGAACTGTAAAAGTGAATTTGTTTCAGTACGCCTTCGGGCTTGAAGATCAGGCTTTGCGAGAAATTACCTTGAACAAGCTCTACGGTGAGTGGCTCGCCAATAGGCTTGGTAAATGACCAAAGTCCAGCTGCAACGGTAATGCAACCCACCAACAATAGCGTTGAAGCAGAATAGACTACATACTTTTTCAGTTGGAAAATTTGCCAAGAGGAATACACGACCAAAAACGTGCAAGCCAAACCGCCAAAATAGGGCGCTATCGGTGCAAAAGGCCCGTTAACCTGCGACTCGGCAAGACCCATCCAAGGAAAGCCGGTAAACAATGCTCCGCGTAGGTATTCGGCAACAGCCCAGCTAGAGGCTAAAAATAAACCCGAGAAGCGAGAGCTTTTAAAGCAATGTAGTGAGAAACACGCTAACGAAAAATATAGAGAAACATAAGCAGAAAGTAAAAAAACAGCCATGCAAGAGAGCAGAGGATTCATTCCCCCGACATCATGTAGGCTAATGTAAAGCCACCATAGGCCAACCACAAAATAACCTAACCCAAAAACAATGCCCGAGAAAAGATAATGTTTGCGCAAACCTTCTGTTTGCAAACTGAAGCGCCACCAAACCAAACTGAGCAATGGAATTTGTACCCAACCACCATAAGGAAGTTCAGCTGCGAGCGCGATCAGTGCGCCTAAAATAAAAAGCGTCGAGAATGCTAAAGCACTAGGGTTGAAACGGCCCTGACTGGAATGCAGATCAAGCAAGGTAGCTCTCAGTCAGTTTTCTTGGGAATTTGGCGTGCTAACAAAATATGTACCTGACGTGGATCAGCGCGGAGTACCTCAAATTCAATTCCATCAATTGCAATTCGTTCACCAATTTTAGGAACTCGTCCCAGTTTTTGGACAACTAGGCCGGCGACAGTTTCGATGTCTTCCTCTGCGAATTCAGTACCTAATGCTTCATTCAACTGATCTAGCTCTGTAATTCCCTTGACTCGAATATCCCCGTTATCAAGAGAAATGATGTTATCCGCTTCTTCATCAATATCGTGCTCATCTTCAATGTCCCCAACAATTTGTTCGAGAACATCTTCAATCGTGATGATTCCTGCAACGCCACTATATTCATCTACGACTACGGCTAAATGGTTGCGGTTATCTTTGAAGTCTCGTAAAAGGACGCTCAAACGCTTTGATTCTGGAATAAATACAGCAGGACGCAACCAGTCACGCACTTGAAAATCCTTTTCAGTTGCATGGCGGAGTAAATCCTTTGCCAATAAGATGCCGATTACGTTATCGCGACTACCTTCAAAAACTGGAAAGCGGGAATGGGCTGCTTCAATCACGATTTTGATGAGTTCGCTGAGTGGCAAATTGATATCAATCCAATCAATTTGGGCGCGGGGTACCAAGATGTCTCGTGCGCATAATCGTCCTACCTGAAATACCCCTTCAATCATGGAGAGGGCATCGGCATCAATTAAGCCTTCAATTTGTGCTTCGCGCAGTGTGGCAATTAATTCTTGGCGACGTTCGTTGGGGCTGGTTGGCTGCGGAGTTAAAAACTCGGCCAAGCGATTTAAAAGAGATTTATTGGGGTCAGGCATGTTGCAAGAATAGCGTAGAAATATGTTAGATCGATAAATGGTCTGTGGATCGGCAATTACTGGCCCAGATAGGGGTTTGAAAAGCCCAGTTTTTGTAAGATTTTCACCTCTAAAGCCTCCATCTTCGTAGCATCCTTAAGGGACTCATGGTCGTAAGCCTGTGCATGAAGACAACCATGCACGACAAGATGCGCTAGATGCGCTTTTAATGTCTTATTTTGTTCTTTCGCTTCTTTTTGAATGACTGGCAGACAAAAAATAATATCTGCAGCCAAAGTATTTTTCGATAATTCGTACGGAAAAGTCAAAACATTCGTTGCATAATTTTTTTTTCGAAATGCGAAATTGAGTTTCTTGCCTTCCGCTGCATTGACAAAGCGCAGTGTTAGTAAGCCCCCATGACTAGTTGCTGTCTTTACCCATTTTTTAATGAGTGTTGATGAAGCAGTCTTTACTAGGGCTGCTTCAATAGCAGGACTTGCATATTGGATGTCGATATTGAGTTTAGTCGGCATATGCTTGAATGAGTTCGCCTCTAAGGGTGTAATTCAGTACTTCAGTAATACGAATATCCACAATTTGTCCAATCAGAGATTCAATATCCTGATTAGGTGCTGTGAAATGTACTACCCGGTTATTCTCGGCACGACCTTGTAGATTGACCCCATCCTTTGCTAGGCCTTCAATCAAAATTCTCTCTGTCTTACCCAACATTTTTTGACTAATGTGATTGGCTTGGCTCTCAACGAGGGTCAGTAGTGTTTGCAGACGCTTGAGTTTAATTTCATAAGGGGTGTCATCGGCAAGGTTTGCAGCAGGTGTTCCAGGGCGCGGACTAAAGATGAAGCAAAAACTGTTATCAAAATCTAACTCTTGAACCATTTTTAAAAGCTTTTCAAAGTCCGCCTCAGTCTCACCTGGAAAGCCCACAATAAAATCACTAGATAAGGTGAGATCAGGACGTACTACACGCATTTTGCGAATAATGCTTTTGTACTCCAGTGCGGTGTAGCCCCGTTTCATGGCAGACAAGATAGAGTCTGATCCATGCTGCACTGGTAGGTGTAAGTGACTTACCAACTTTGGAACTTTGGCATAGACATCAATGAGGCGCTGAGTAAATTCTTTTGGGTGGCTAGTGGTAAAGCGGATGCGCTCGACCCCCGGAATATCGGCAATGTATTCAATGAGTAATGCAAAGTCAGCAATCTCATCAGTACCACCCATTTTTCCGAGATAAGCATTGACGTTTTGACCCAGTAATACGATTTCCTTTACACCTTTGCTCGCAAGGCCAGCAACTTCAGTTAGAACATCATCAAAGGGTCTTGAGACTTCCTCGCCACGGGTATAGGGAACCACACAGTAACTACAGTATTTAGAGCAACCTTCCATAATCGAAACATAGGCCGAGCCGCGTGTTTGCCGTGATGCCGGTAGGTGATCAAACTTCTCAATTTCCGGAAAGGAAATATCCACTTGTGAGATACCTGTCTTGCGGCGTTGAGCAAGCAGGTCTGATAAACGATGCAAGGTTTGCGGGCCAAATACCACATCCACATAAGGCGCGCGACTGACGATTTGTTGCCCTTCTTGGCTGGCAACACAACCGCCAACACCAATTAATAAATTAGGCTTGGTTTTTTTGAGTTCACGTAGTCGACCTAGATCAGAAAAAACTTTATCTTCTGCTTTTTCCCGAATAGAGCATGTATTGAGAAGTACAACATCTGCATCTTCTGGCTTATCTGTGAGTACCATGCCTTCATCAGCATGTAAGAGGTCGGCCATTTTCCCCGAGTCATACTCGTTCATTTGACAGCCGAAGGTTTTGATATAGAGCTTTTTCATATGCCGTTCTCAGGTTTATAGCTGGGGGCGAAGCTCAGATTTTACTGTTTATAGGAATCGATACGCCAGAATTGCTACAAATGTCGGGGGTAGAGCGGCTATGAGCAGATAGAGGGCAGAAACTGCGCCACCAGGAAAGTATTGCCGCAAGATGGCTATACCTGCTGGGTTCGGTGCATTCGCAATTACGGTGAGGCCTCCACCGGCAACTGCACCCCCTACTAAAGCGAGCTTGAACTCTAAGGAGGTACCAGTAACAAGTGAGCCTAGATAGGTCAGTGCAGCGTTATCAGTGAGCGCTGTTAGTCCAAGACTGCCGTAAAAGACCGCACTAGGACTCATGTTTGAGAGGATAGGCTGTAGCCACCAACCTTGCAATGCGCCCAAGACAACTAATCCACCCAAGAAGAATCCAACTAGTAAAGCCTCTTTAAGAATGAGAGGGCTTTGATGTTTTGGATAGGCGGTCGTGTATCCAATAAAAAAGAGTAACAACCACATAAAAATAGTTGGGTCGTGGGCAAATATCACTACTCCAAGTAAAAAGAGTAAGTGCATCAAAATCACTGGTGCTGGAATTTTTGCGGCTTTACTAGCACTGCCAGAATCAATCAGCTGTCCTTGGAACAGCAGCGTTGCACCTAGGGCATTTATAAATATTGCTACACAAGATTCAATTCCAAAGTTGGTAAACATAAATGCTGAGGTCCAGCCCCAGGTTGATGCCACCATCAACACCGGCGGTGCGGCGAAGTTAGTTAATGTTCCACCAATCGAAATATTGACGAATAGGACGCCTAATGTGCCAAAGAGGAGGGCCTTGGAGCATTTGTGTCGATATACGAGATCACGCAATAAAAAGGCAGCCAAGGTCATTGCCGCAGGCTCAGTGATGAGGGAGCCTAGCAAAGGAGTAATACAGAGCGTTAAAAAATATAAGGCGGGCGTAGCTCTCATCCGCAAGCCAAACTGCAGGCCCTTGGCGAGTAGATGCAAAACTTCAGTAGCGATATACAGAATGGGTTTGCTACCAGCCACAATCATGATGGCAAAAACAAATAGCGGTTCTGTAAAGTTGCGCTGATCAATAAAGGTTTTTGCGGTACCTAAATCTCCAATCAGGGCAATATAGATGAACAGGATGGCGGCCCAAAAACCAAACACCACTTCGACTTCACCCAATAGATGCCAGAGTCCAGCATGGGCAGGAGATTTTTTGGCAAGGGATTCAAAATAAGCGGTGCAGAAGGTATGCAAGACTGCAATTGCAAAAATAATACTTGCGCCAAGCTCTATCGGGGTAAAGTTCATAGCAGAATGGTAGCAAATGATGAAGTCCTTCAATAGATTGTTGATTTAGGAGATTTTGGTGAAATTAAAGGTTGGTTATCAAGAGTTGATATCTCAGGCAATGGCTGAGATTGAAACAATTCCGTTGGAAAAGGCGCAGACTTTATTAGATGATCCAGATACGGTTTTTGTCGATATACGGGATGTGCGTGAATTAGAGCGTGATGGGATGATTCCCAATGCGCTACATGCCCCGCGGGGTATGCTGGAATTTTGGGTCGATCCTGAAAGCCCTTATTTCAAACCCATTTTTGGTGAAGGTAAGCGCTTGATTTTGTATTGCGCCTCTGCTTGGCGTTCAGCCTTAGCTACCGAGACTTTGCAAAAAATGGGCTTATCAAGAGTGTCCCATTTAGAGGGTGGTTTGAGTGCCTGGAAAAAAGCGGAGTTGCCTACAGTGGCAAAAGTAAGCAAGCCACACTCTGCTTAATCCCGAATAGTTTCTAAATGAAAGGTATGTATGAGAAAAGTACAGTCTCAGTTTGGTGATGGCCCTTTGCAGCAAAAATTAGCTGTTGGGGATTTACAGTTTTTTTCTGATGCCGCGGTTGATAAGGGTGGCAGTGCAACCGGCCCCAATCCGCATGAGTACTTAGCTGCTGCATTAGCGGCTTGTACCAGCATGACTTTAAAAATGTATGCTGCTCGTAAAGAAATGACTTTAGAAAATGCGATTGTGACTGTGGATATTGAGCGTAGCGATGAAGTAGAAAAATTCACTCGCGATATTCAGTTGGTTGGAAATCTAAGTGCAGCTGAGAAAGAACGTTTGCTAGAAATCGCTAATAAATGCCCTATCCATAAAGCGCTATCTGGAGAGATCCAAATAAAAACCCAGCTTGCCAATTAAGACAAGCTGGGTTGTAGACTGCAGTACTACTTTTAGTTTGGAGCTGCAGCAGGCTGATTGGTTTTTCCAGCCTTGTAGCCAGCGTTATATTCAGATGCTTGATTTTTCTTGTAGGCGTCGTAGACGTAGCCTGAAGCTGCACCAACAGCGGCGCCACCAACAGCACCCCAAATAGGATTGCCATGTAGAACAGCTGTGCCGACTGCGCCTGCAGCAGCACCAATACCAGCGCCTGAAAGTGTGCGCTGCTCAGTATTGCTCATATTGGAGCAACCAACGATTGCTAATGTTGCTGCCGTAATCGCGATAATTTTTTTCATATCAACTGATCCTTTAAATATATTTTGAATTGGCTAAGATATCTGCCGATTACTTGCCAGCGCAAGGAAAGCGTGAAGCCAGGAATCCCAAGAAAACACCTGACGCAGGTTTGTCCGCTACTTGAGGATTTTCTTGCGCAAACTTTACAAAATCACTGATCACGACATCACGAGCTGGTGCGGGTTGCTTAACGCAAATGAAAGGCTTAGCGCGTTGTGGGTGGCGAGTGGCTAAATAAGTCTCATAGACTGCAGTTGTGAAGCCAATGCAATAGCTGCGTGACTCAGGGCTAGCTGGGAGCTTGCAAACGTTAGCCAACTCTTGACTACTCAGCACTTTGATCGTTTCTTGAGCCTGGGCTAGGCCAGAAAAAGCTGCCAGAGCAGCCAAAACAACGAGGACTTTCTTCATGGGTTCTCCCTTATGTATATGAAATTTGATCATAACCTATCCATTTTATGATTCCTTTAGTAGAGCAAAATACTAGGCTAGGAATTACCCTAGGCTTACTTATAATGAGTCATGGCTATATTTGAACTAGACGGAAATGCTCCTCAGTTATCTGAGGGCGCATGGGTTGCCGAGAGCGCAGAGGTGATCGGCAAAGTAGAGCTGCATAAAAATGCGAGCGTCTGGCCTAAAGTTGTCATCCGGGGTGATAACGATTTGATTCAGGTTGGCGAGAGCAGTAATGTGCAAGATGCATCTGTTTTGCATACTGATCCTGGCTACCCACTGTTGATAGGTAAACATGTCACTGTTGGGCACAAAGTAATGTTGCACGGTTGCGTGATCGGCGATGGTAGCTTAATTGGTATCGGTGCAGTAATTTTGAATGGCGCAAAAATTGGCAAGAACTGTCTGGTTGGTGCAGGCGCACTCGTTACCGAAGGTAAAGAATTTCCTGATGGCTCAATGATTATTGGCTCACCCGCCAAAGCGATTAAGACATTAAGCCCAGAGCAAATTGCTGGCATTGAGGATATTGCAGGACGTTATGTGAAAAACGCACAGCGATACATCAAATCTCTCAAGAAAATAGCCTAACTCTAAGTCAAACCAATTGCTCTACGTATTTAATGTAGTTTTACCAGTCTTCGCTCTGATACTCATTGGGTATGTATGTGGGCGCACTGGCAAGTTAGGAGTGAGCGCCTCTACTGAGCTCAATCGTTTTGTTGTTTGGCTAGCATTGCCAGCTCAGTTATTTAATTTTGCAGCAAGCAGCGGTTGGCAAACGCTTTGGCAACCAGAATTTATTGCTGCTTTTCTAGCAAGTTGTTTCCTGGTCTTCGTAATGGTGCTTTGTGTGAGTTGGTATCGAAGTAGAGATTTAGCGGCTGCGAGTTTCAATGGCCTTTCTGCCTCTTACTCGAATACGGGGTATATGGGCATTCCCTTGTGTGCCCTCGCTCTTGGTCAAGATGGTTTAGCGCCTGCGATCATTTCTACATTTATCGTGTTTGTCATGTTTGCCTTAGCGACTGTACTCATTGAAGTCGGTATGTTGTCCCATAAAAAGCCGCACGAAGTCGTGATCAGCGTCCTGAAGTCTTTGTGTACTAATCCATTATTAATCGCGCCAGTTGCTGGTCTGCTTTGGTCTGCCAGTGAGTTTCAAATGTATGGACCGCTTTCACAAGTGATTGCTTTTTTGGCAGCTGCTGCAACTCCCTGTGCTTTGGTATCGATTGGTTTATTTCTGACGCAAAAAAGTGATGCAGTTCCGGCTCAGGCATGGGGCATTAGTTTTGCAAAACTCATTATTCAACCGGCAATTGCCTGGTGCATTGCTAGCCTTATTTTGGAATTGCCAACGCTCTGGGTAAATGCGATTGTTATTTTGAGTGCTTTACCAACTGGCACGGGGCCATTTATGTTGGCCCAGTATTACAAAGCAGATGGGAGCGTGATTTCGCGAGTGGTATTTATCACCACTATGGGTTCATTGCTAACCCTCTCACTGTTTTTATGGGGCAATAGTAGGATTTAATCCCTCGGCGTCTATTTGGTTTTCCCAGGAGGCATTAATAAAGGCGGGCAACTTCATGCACTCATCAAAGATTCTCATGAGTGTGGGATAGCAGCTAGTATCCATTTGACTGCTTAGGGCATTAAATAGTTGCGGCACGAGGCAGATGTCTATCAATCCGGGTTGATCACCATAGGCAAAGCGACCGACTCGAGGATCTTTGAGAAGCTGCTTTTCTAGGCTTTCAAGCCCTAAATGCATCCAATGCTGATACCAAACATCTTTATCCTCTTTACTGATTCCCAATTGTTTTATTAAATAGCGCAACACACGCAGGTTGGTAATGGGGTGGATGTCAATGGCGATATCCATTGCGAGTGAGCGAACCCAAGCACGATCGACCGCCACTTTTGGAAGTAAAGCGGGTTCAGCATGAGTTTCATCGAGATATTCAATAATGGCTAGAGATTGATGAATGGAATTTTTTCCATCATCAAATAAGGGAACCAAGCGATTCGGATTTTTATCCGCATACTCAGCTGATTGTTGATCGCCACCATGCTTATTAAGGTGTATCGGAATAACTGCATAGTCCATACCCTTGAGATTCAGGGCAATCCTAACCCTAAAGGCGGCGGAGCTGCGCCAAAAACTATAGAGCTTAGCTTGCATAGTAGGTTTTTTCTGAGCACATAGAGATCAGTATATTCATTGGTATTCGTTTTGGGATAGAGTGCTTGCAAAGTGTTTTAGACTAATTGTTATGGAAGAGATCAATTTCTGGATTGGTGTGATAGCAACGATGGCATTTGCCGTGACCGGTGTGCTTGCTATAGCCGATCGCGGAGTCGATCTTTTCGGGGTATTGGTACTCGGTCTCATTACCGCAATTGGTGGGGGTACGATTCGAGACATTATTTTGGAAGCCCCAATCTTTTGGTCAGAAAACCAAATTTATGTATGGTTAGCTTTGGGTGCAGGTGCACTTACTTTTTTTGCGGAATCTTTTTTTACGCAGCCCCAAATTTATCGTTGGATGTTGTATATCGATGGCTTTGGAGCGGCACTTTTTGCAATCCAAGGAGCTAACAAAGCCTGGATGATGAATTTTGGTTTGCCAGTTGCTCCCGTGATTTTGGGTGTAATTACTGCAATCGGTGGTGGCTTATTGCGAGATGTGTTGGCTGGACGCAAAACGCTCTTAATGTCACATGAACTCTATGCAATTCCGGTGACACTGGGTTGTTGTGTTTACGTCTTAGTCTTGAACTTTATTCCGCAATACGCACTAGAGGGCTCTGTGATTTGCATGTTAGGTGTCTTTGGCTTGCGTGCAGCAGCGATTTATTGGGACCTTCATGTGCCTAAAATGTTTATTACTAAAACGCGCTGATTGCGTTAATACTGCACCGAGCTTCGATTCCCCACTTTTGTTACATGGTTTTATTCGCACTAGTAGATCGCTTGTTCTGCTTCTTGATGTAAGCCTACGACATGTGGTTTCAATGCATCTACTTGCATATTTCTCGGGAAAACCCCGAGTCAATTTGATGGGGAATTACCCTAAGTAGTGGATTTCTTTGAATTTTTTCAAAGCATAATCGACCCGTTGTTTTTTATTTCAATAAAAATAGTTAGGAGCTACTGATGTCAACATCAACTAAAGCAGCCCCAATGACCGCCGAAGAGCGCAAAGTTATTTTTGCTTCCTCATTGGGTACGGTTTTTGAGTGGTACGACTTTTATTTGTACGGTTCACTTGCCGCAATTATTGCTAAGCAATTCTTCTCAGGTCTAGATGCTGGCTCAGCCTTCATTTTCGCTTTGTTGGCGTTTGCTGCCGGTTTCATCGTGCGTCCATTCGGTGCCTTGGTGTTTGGTCGCTTGGGTGATTTGATCGGTCGTAAATATACCTTCTTGGTCACCATCCTCTTGATGGGTGGCGCAACCTTCATCGTGGGTATCCTTCCTAACTATGCAACTATTGGTGTTGCTGCTCCAGTGATCCTGATTGCATTGCGTATGCTTCAAGGTTTGGCTTTGGGCGGTGAGTATGGTGGTGCTGCTACTTATGTTGCAGAACATGCCCCTCATGGCAAGCGTGGCGCCTACACAGCTTGGATTCAGACAACTGCAACTCTTGGTTTGTTCCTATCCTTGCTCGTGATCTTGTTCACACGTGAATTTACTGGCCCAGACTTTGAAGTTTGGGGCTGGCGTGTTCCTTTCATCGTTTCTATTGCTTTGTTAGCTGTTTCTGTTTGGATCCGTCTGTCGATGAACGAATCCCCAGCTTTCAAGAAGATGAAAGAAGAGGGCAAATTATCAAAGTCTCCTTTAGGCGAGTCATTCGGCCAATGGAAGAACCTGAAGATTGTGATCTTGGCATTGTTTGGTCTGGTTGCAGGTCAAGCGGTGGTTTGGTACACAGGTCAGTTCTACGCTTTGTTCTACCTCACCCAAGTGCTGAAGGTGGATGCTAAGACTGCGAACTTGTTGATTGCTGCTTCATTGGTAATTGGCACACCATTCTTCGTGGTATTTGGTAGCCTGTCTGACAAGATCGGCCGTAAAGTGATCATCATGACTGGTTTGTTATTGGCTGTAATTACTTACATTCCAAACACCCCAGTGTCTGTGTTCAATGCCTTGACCCACTTTGCTAACCCAGCGTTAGAAAAAGCAATGGCTACTGCACCAGCAACAATTACCGCTGATCCAGCAGAATGTACTTTCCAGTTCAACCCAACTGGTACAGCGAAATTCACAAGCTCTTGTGATATTGCAAAACAAGTGATGGCCTCTAACTCTGCGAGCTATACAACTATTCCAGCGCCAGCAGGAACTGTTGCTGTAGTGAAAATCGGCGATGTAGAAATCCCTGGCTATTCTTCTAAGGGTCTTGACCCTGCTGAAGCTAAAGCAAAGGATGCTGAGTTCAAGAAAGCAATTCGCGAAGCTTTGAACAAAGAAGGTTATCCAGCTAAAGCTGATCCAGCACAAATTAACTATGTTGCTGTATTGCTCTTGTTGGTTTACTTGGTTCTTTTGGTAACCATGGTTTATGGCCCAATTGCTGCGATGTTGGTGGAGATGTTCCCAACTCGCATTCGCTACACCTCAATGTCCTTGCCATACCACATTGGTAACGGTTGGTTCGGCGGCTTATTGCCAACGATCTCCTTCGCCTTGGTAGCGCAGAACGGTAATATTTACTACGGTCTCTGGTACCCAATCATCATCGCTGCGATGACGTTGGTAATCGGTACACTGTTTGTTAAAGAAACCAAAGACGTGGATATCTACGCACGTGACTAATGAGATGTAAATATCTTTAGTCTGTAGTATCTAAAAGCCCGATCACAAAATGATCGGGCTTTTTTTATTCCCATAAATTTTGTTGATCGCGGCTTTGTAGTAGATTGCGATTTTGCTGAGCAATCGATATTTCTCTTGGCCCAGGTATCAGCGTGATTGGTGCGCCAGCAGTTAATACGCCTGTCTTTAAGACGCGCAGATACCAGCCACTAAAGCCAGATTGCAACATTGCTTTAACGGCACCTTTGTACCCAACGGTTGCGTTGAATTTAAAGCAGGGTTCACGGAGCTTGACCACCGCAAATTCGAGTTCACCAATTTGGAGTATGTCCCCAACAAATACTTCGGTCTCCAGCAAGCCCTCAATGGTGAAATTTTCACCAATAGCTCCATATGCAAGCGAGGTCGGTTTTTTTGTTTCCCGAGTCAGGAGTTCGTTCCAAAAAGAATAGTGCTCAGCTGGGTAGGCATAGATTGCTTTTTCAATACCGCCATGTGCGCTGAGATCTGCTTGTTCATCACCCTTTACACCTAAGACACCAATCTCGATAAGCGCCGGATTATGCATATTACTAATGCTCTGTTTGTGAATCGCGGAAGCAACCGACTTGTAGTTGGGATGGCGGTTGCCAAAGAGGGGTACAACCTTGCCCGCGGAAATGGAGAGTAGTTTCATAGATTAGATGTCAGTAAATTAGTAACGACAACGAGCTTCATTTTTGTATTTAGTGAAATATACGATGAGATCTGCTTCGGATTTATATTGGGTGTAGTAGATCACAGCGCGCGCCTCACTTTTATATTTTGTATAAAACCAGACTCCTGGATCACTTTCTGAGGAGTATTGCGTTTCATAAACAATGCAGTTCGCCTCAGAAGCGTACTTTGTTACATAAACTTTGGCATTAGCCTCAGAAGGGTAGCTAGTAATGTAAATCTGCGCTGCAGATGCACCCAGGGGTGATAGGGCGCTCAGGAATATCAGGCGGAAGAGAGAGCGGAGACGTAATCGCATCCCTCAATAGTAAGGTGTCAGGCGTAAAACGGTTGATTAGCTCTCTAAATCTTCGCTGCTATCGTCAATTCGATATTCCACTTTCATCTTCTTGAATACTGGCAGCCCCAGTGAATTTTCATCTTCCCTTAAAGGGTCTGTGAGATAGCAGTAGCCGTAGAACGGAATTGGCTCTTTCTCAAATTGCTCTCGATCTTGAGTTGTAAAGGTAGTCATCAGTTTCTCCCTATAAAAATGGCGCCTGAAATCCCAAAAACAAGGTCATTTTTTAGCAAGAAATATGACAATTCCACCGTGACGAAAAATATTTTTTCCAGCAAAAATCAAACCCTTATTTACGACTACCAAAAGCACCAGCAGACACTAACTTGTCATAAAACATTCACTAAATCGCCTTAATTGAGCTCTACATTAATCAACAAAATAAGCAGTAAATAATTTCTTTAAAAGGGGTTGGTGATGAATAAGCTGAATTATTTAGTATTGGTTGCTGCATTGTCTTTTTTTGCTGGGATTGTAAGCGCTAGCACCCTCAGAATCGGGGATCCAATACCCAAAACAGAGCAGGTGATTTCGTATTTCAATCAAGCAGTCACCCAAGAACAGATTTACTAATTTACTCGGGAGCTATCGATGCCATATCAATTTATTAAAAGCAAACCTCGTCTAAGTTTTGTAGTGCTCACCACAGTTTGTTTTGTCATTGGTGTGGCGGCTACTCAAGTTCAGGCCAATATTCAAGATCAATCTGAGATTGCATTAAATAATCCTCATCAGATTCCGGATGAATTGAATCCGCGTTTTCGTCGGTTAGAAGATCGTATGGAATTTCTTAAGCAAGAGATCAAAGACTTGTTAAGTAATACCAAGGAAGAGTTTGTAGAAGAAGGTGAAACAATTCATAGTCTTGCACTCAAAGGCTCTGCGGGAAGTCCTGCACCCATCTATGACTATACGACTGGAACCTCAAATTAAACTATTTAGATTTGGTGAACCATGCATTCAAAAACCACCTGCGGGTGGTTTTTTGTTATTCTTCAATCAATTTTTAACTGCTAAAGTCTATCGATGAAATGGATATTTTCCACCGCGCTGCTTTTATGTTGTTTTCAGGTTCTTGCTCAAGATGCCGGCAATCCTTTCGATGTGCAGACAAGCGTTAATGCAATTGATGGTCGCTTTCAAATTAATGCTAGTTATCTCGTGCCAATTAATCTTTGTAGTGCTTTTGCATTTTTGAGTGACTATGAGGACGCTAAAAATATTCCAGGCATAGCAGAGTCAAAAGTCATATCCAGGTCGGGCAATAAGGTACGCGTGCACCGCGTGGTTGAGGAGCAAATTTTATTTATTCCGATAGAGATTCAATCGACCATTGAGTACACCGAGATTTCAAATCGGCAACTCAGCTTTGAGCAGATCAGTGGCGATAATAAGTTTTATAAAGGCACATGGAGATTGACTCCAGATAAAGATAAAACGCTTTTCCGGTACGAGTCCGTAATTGAGCCTAATTCAGTGATTCCAACAGTGGTGATTGAGTACTTTATTAAAAATAGTATTCGTAGTCGCTTTGAGTTGATGGCTCAGCGGGCTGCTCAAAGAAGGCTTCCGGGAGGCCTAGCCTGCAATTAACTTCTATGGCGAGAAGCTGGATTCAATCCTTCCAAAGCCTGAAAAACGGGATTTAGTGCAACTAAAGGCTTTTGGTACCGGTTGGACTGGCTCTAGTGGCAATTTGACCTTATAATCACGAGTTCGGCGAATTAGCTCAGCTGGTTAGAGCGACGGAATCATAATCCGCAGGTCCGGGGTTCAAATCCCTGATTCGCCACCAAATCTCAGGCCATTGCCCACCGGCAGTGGCCTTTTTCATAGGCCGACTAGAATCTGAATATGGCTAAATTTTGGAACTTTGTCCTTTTTCAGCTTGGTTGGTTTGCCTGTGTGTTGGGGGCGGCTAATAAACAAGTCCTCTGGGCGGTTGTTGGCACTCTCACTTATGTTGCATTTCATGCATGGCGTTCGCCTTCCCCAAGGGCGGAGATCAGTCTTTTAGTAAAGGCTTTAGCCCTTGGAGTGCTTGCTGACTCTCTCATCATGCATTTGGGCTATATCGATTTTCGAGATTCTTGGCCTTCCCCTTATTTGTCGCCATTATGGATGTGGGCTCTATGGCTTTTAGTGGCCACCACCATCAATGGCTCCTTGTCTTGGTTGCGTGGCCGACCGATTTTGGCTGCTTTTCTGGGGGCTATTTGTGGACCAATGTCTTATGAGGCAGGAATCGAGCTCGGAGCGGGGGCATGGGGTCCTGGAAATCACTGGATTGGCTTTATCTTGGTTGCGCTAGTTTGGGGATTGGCCATACCCCTCTTTTTTTATTGGGACCGCACCCCTTTGGAGCGTGGCTTAATAGCAAATCCGTAAATTCCTTTGAAAAGTCGCTTGCAAAGACTACTGTTTTTATATACAGTAAGTCCTAAGTTGTGAAACAGTAGATAAAACTTCGGGAAAAAGCCCAATACAAAGCGAAAAGGAATCAAAAATGGCCTTGGATGACAAAAGAAAATCAGCCTCCTCTGAATTTGAGGGAATGAGTGGAGATAAGCAAAAGGCGCTAACAGCAGCCTTGGCGCAAATTGAGAAGCAATTTGGCAAGGGCTCAATCATGAGATTGGGCGATGCTGAAATTAGTCAAGATATTCAAGTGGTGTCGAGCGGTTCATTGGGTTTGGATATTGCCCTTGGAGTTGGCGGTCTTGCACGTGGCCGTGTGATTGAAATTTATGGCCCAGAGTCATCCGGTAAAACAACATTAACTTTGCATGCGATTGCAGAAATGCAAAAGCTTGGCGGAACTTGTGCCTTTATCGATGCGGAGCATGCATTGGATGTGCAATATGCTTCACGTCTTGGCGTAGATGTAAATAATCTGTTGATCTCTCAGCCAGATACTGGTGAGCAAGCTTTAGAGATTGCTGATGCCTTGGTGCGTTCAGGCTCTATCGATTTAATTGTGATTGACTCCGTAGCTGCTTTGGTTCCAAAGGCCGAGATTGAGGGTGATATGGGCGATTCATTGCCAGGCCTGCAGGCGCGTCTGATGAGTCAAGCTTTGCGCAAATTGACTGGTGCAATTAAGCGTACGAATACAACCGTGATTTTCATTAACCAGATTCGTATGAAGATTGGCGTGATGTTTGGTTCTCCAGAAACTACTACTGGTGGTAATGCCCTCAAGTTCTACGCTTCGATGCGTTTAGACATTCGCCGTATTGGAAGCATCAAGAAAGGCGATGAGGTCGTTGGCAATGAAACTCGTGTGAAGGTTGTCAAGAACAAGGTTTCACCACCATTTCGTGAAGCAATTTTTGACATCATGTATGGCGCAGGTATCTCTCGAGAGGGCGAAATTATTGATATGGGCGTAGAAGCCGATATCGTAGAGAAGTCTGGTTCTTGGTATAGCTATAACGGCGATCGTATTGGTCAGGGCAAAGACAATGTCCGCGATTTCTTAAAAGAAAATCCAGCCATTGCCAAAGATATCGAGGCTAAAGTTCGTGAAAAGTTAGGCGTCAAAACTGGCTCTGCAGTAGTTACTGATGTGCTGAGCGAAGAAGAGGAAGTCGAATAATTCGATGTCTGATTTAGGTAGCAAAGAAAGAGTTAAACAAAGCCCGAGTCTAAAAGCTCGGGCTTTGCGTCTTTTATCGCTTCGTGAATACAGTCGTAAGGGCTTGGCAGCCAAGCTAGCTGAATCTGAGGCGCGGTGGGCAAAACTGGGTAGCGAACAAGCTGATCAAACACCTGAGTCTACGCAGTCCAAAATTGAGGCTGTTTTAGATGATTTTGAGGGGCGCGGTTGGCTTTCGGATGAGCGTTTTGCCGAAGCATTGGTGCGAAGGCGTAGCGAGCGTTATGGAATGCGTAAGATCCAAGGCGAGCTTGAGAGAGCCGGTATTCATGCCGCTCAGTCAAGCAGGCTATTGCAGTCTCTGAAAGAAACTGAATATCAGCGGGCCTATGAGCTTTGGCAAAGGAAGTATGGGGTAAAAGCTGAGGATCAGAAGGAGCGCGCTCGACAATATCGCTTCTTAGCCTCTAAGGGTTTTAGTTCAGAAGTCGTTGCCAAGATCATTGGCGGCCATCAGCCTGATTAGGGCAATTACGGATCTCAAGCGGGTATTTGCCGCGTTGCAGCATGCTAGACTTATGCAGTCGGTCAAGCCGTTCGCATTTATTCAAATTTAGCTAATTTGGCTATTTCTAGGGTAAGTATGAGATTAAGGCAACATCGGTTTAACTAATCATCATCACTTGCTAAAAAAGATACCGTTTCGGAGTAATTATGAAAATTCATGAGTACCAAGGCAAAGAGCTTCTTCGCCAATTTAATGTGCCCGTTCCAAACGGCATTCCTGCATTTAGTATTGATGAGGCCGTCAAAGCCGCTGAAAAACTGGGCGGCCCAGTATGGGTTGTAAAGGCACAGATTCATGCGGGTGGACGCGGCAAGGGCGGCGGCGTGAAGTTAGCCAGAAGCATGGATGAAGTTAAGAAATACGCCTCTGAGATCTTGGGTATGCAACTGAAGACTCACCAAACAGGTCCAGAAGGTCAAAAAGTGAATCGCCTCTTAATCGAAGATGGCGCAGATATTCAAAAGGAGTACTACTTCAGCATAGTTACTGACCGTGGAACACAGAAGAATGTGATCATGGCTTCTAGCGAAGGTGGTATGGATATTGAAGAAGTTGCTGAATCACATCCAGAAAAAATTATTAAGGTCTTTGTTGATCCATTGATTGGCTTGACAGATGCTGATTGCGATATCGTTGCAAAAGGAATTGGCGTTCCAGAAGCATCCATTCCAATGGCACGCGACGTGTTTAAAAATCTGTACAAGACTTACTGGGAAACCGATGCATCCCTGGTTGAGATCAACCCATTAATTCTGGAAGGTAATGGCAAGATCAAGGCTTTAGATGCAAAGTTCAACTTTGATCCAAACGCATTATTCCGTCATCCAGAAATCGTTGCTTATCGCGATATTGATGAAGAAGATGCTGCTGAAATTGAAGCTTCTAAATTTGACCTTGCTTACATCTCATTGGATGGCAATATTGGTTGCTTGGTTAATGGTGCCGGCTTAGCTATGGCAACAATGGATACCATTAAGTTGTTTGGTGGTGAGCCAGCAAACTTCTTGGATGTCGGCGGTGGTGCAACAGCTGAAAAAGTAACAGAGGCGTTCAAGATCATGTTGAAAAACAAGAGCGTTGAGGCAATTCTGGTCAATATCTTTGGCGGCATTATGCGTTGTGACGTGATTGCGGATGGTGTTGTCACTGCATGTAAAGCAGTAAACCTGACGGTGCCTTTGGTTGTGCGTATGAAAGGCACAAACGAAGAGCTCGGTAAGAAGATTCTTGCTGACTCTGGCTTACCAATCATTAGTGCCGATTCAATGGCTGAAGCTGCTACTAAGGTAGTTGCTGCTGTTGCCAAAAACAAATAATCAAGGAATTTCAATATGTCTATTTTGGTTAACAAAAATACAAAAGTCATTACTCAGGGCATTACTGGAAAGACTGGTCAGTTTCATACTGAAAAATGCCAGGAATACGCAAACGGTAAAAACTGTTTTGTTGCTGGTGTAAATCCTAAAAAAGCCGGCGAGTCTATTTTTAATATCCCAATTTATGGAACCGTTAAGGAAGCTGCTGCGCAAACCGGTGCAACGACTTCCGTTATTTACGTTCCGCCTCCTGGCGCTGCTGCTGCAATTTGGGAAGCGGTTGAAGCTGACCTCGATTTTGTAATCTGTATTACCGAAGGCATTCCAGTGCGCGACATGCTTGAAGTACGCAATAAGATGCATGCAAAAGAAGCTGCGGGTGGTAAGAAAACTCTATTACTAGGACCTAATTGCCCTGGAATCATTACTCCTGATGAAATCAAGATCGGCATCATGCCAGGTCATATTCATAAGAAGGGTCGTATTGGCGTTGTGAGTCGTTCCGGCACCTTGACCTACGAAGCTGTTGGTCAATTAACCGCAATTGGTTTGGGTCAATCTACTGCGGTTGGTATTGGTGGTGATCCCATCAACGGTTTGAAGCACATCGACATCATGAAGATGTTTAACGAAGATCCTGAAACTGACGCAGTGATTATGATCGGCGAAATCGGCGGTCCAGACGAGGCTGAAGCAGCACGTTGGTGCAAGGCGAATATGAAAAAGCCAGTAGTTGGCTTTATTGCTGGTGTAACAGCTCCTCCAGGTAAACGTATGGGCCATGCTGGCGCATTGATTTCTGGTGGTGCTGATACTGCTGATGCCAAACTTGCTGTAATGGAAGAGTGTGGCTTCAAGGTAACAAAGAACCCATCTGAAATGGCTGCTTTATTAAAAGCCATGTTGTAATTTAAAGGGCGCCGTCACAACGGCGCCCTTTTTAGCATTAATAAGTAAACATCAGTAAAAAAATAAAAACGTAGGGAGACACTATGGATTTGTCAGCATTTTCAGGCCCAGCATTTTGGGCTGCACTTTTGTCAATTATTGTTGCCAATATTTTGCTATCAGGGGATAACGCTGTAGTGATCGCACTGGCATCGCGCAACCTACCATCTCACCAACAAAACAAAGCGATCTTTTGGGGCAGCGCAGCAGCTATTGTTTTGCGCGTTGTGCTAACCATCACTGCGGTTCAGTTACTGACCTTGCCTTACCTGAAAATTATTGGTGCGATATTGCTGCTTTATATTGGTGTTCAGTTATTAGCTGATAGCGGCGAAGAGGAGGAGATGCATGGCCACTCGAATATTTGGGGCGCTATTCGGACCATCTTGATAGCTGATTTGGTTATGAGCTTGGACAATGTTCTAGCTGTTGCAGCTGCCGCTCAAAAAGGCCCTGAAGAAACGCGCTTAGCTCTTCTTATTATTGGCTTAGGACTATCTATTCCTTTGATTATTTTTGGTAGCACTATGTTGCTAAAAATCATGGATCGTTTTCCAGTAATTATCACCTTAGGTGCAGGTCTATTGGGTTTATTAGCTGGTGGAATGTTGGTTGAAGATCCAGCAATTAAAGACTCGATTCAGGTTGCTATGGAAGATTCCCATATGATTTTTGAAGGTATTGGGGTTGCCATTGTGATTTTGGTCGGAACCTATTTAAAGAAAAAGAACGCTAGCAAGCCAGCATAATTTCTTGCAGTGTTATCAGAAGAAGTCAGCCTCAAAAGCTGGCTTTTTTACATCCTACCTCCTTGAGTTGAAGAGGTATAGACTGGATGATGAGGATTTCACCTCAAGGAGTTATTGGATATGCAAAGTAAAGCAATAGACAAAGACCAGGAATCTGGATTTACATTGATCGAAGTTATGGTGGTGGTTGCCATCATCGGAATTTTGGTGGCGGTTGCGGTACCTCAGTACCAAGATTACATTGCCCGTAGCCGAGTAGTTGAGGGTATGAATTTATCCTCTAGCGCAAAGCTTGCAGTTACCGAAGCATTTGCTAGTCGGGGTACTGTTTTGATGGATGAAGCAACTAATGGTTCATTTACTTTTGGGTCAACTCGCAGCGTCAAGCTCATTGAAATTACACCATCGGGCGCTATTGCAATTGACTATCAGGTAAGCGTCGCACCTGAAGGCAAGAACACGCTGCATTTAATTCCTACAAATAATCCTGACGCTAATTCACCTCAACCACTAGATCTATCTAAACCAGAAGGGGCTACATGGTCAGGTGGATGGTCTTGTAGATCTACTGAAACCAATCTTTTGTCTCAGCTGCTGCCCTCGGAATGCAGAATCAGTAAATAAAGAGTTCTATTGAAATGATCTAATCATAAAATAGCACTCTTAGGGTGCTATTTTAAGTGCTCTATCCGAGTAATATTTAAATATGAACCCACAAATAGCTTTTCTTCTAAACAAGTCGCTTGAGTCTCTTAGAAATTCAAATTTAGAGTCGGCAGAGTTGTATTTAAAGCAGGCATTAAGATTTCAATCTAACAATCCTGATGTTCTTAGACTTTTAGGAGTTCTCTCGGCTCAAAAAGGGGAATATGCAAAAGCTCTTGAGTATTTAGGTAATTCGCTAAAAGCATTCCCAAAAAATGCTTTAGCTTTAAGCAATCTAGGCAACGTATATCTTGAGCTCAAAGAGTACTCTAGTGCTCTTGAAGCTTATGATAAATCAATAAAAATTGATCCAAAATATGCTGAGGTTTGGTCGAATAAAGGTAATGTTCTAAATGAGTTGAAGCGTCATGACGAGGCCATTATTCAATACGATAAAGCACTCAGTTTGCAGCCTGAGTATGCTGAAGCTTGGTCTAACAAGGGCAATACGCTACATGCGCTGAGACGACACGACGATGCTATCGCTTGCTATGATAAAGCACTCAGTTTGCAGCCTGAGTATGCTGAAGCATGGAGTAATAAAGGATGGTGTTTGCATGTATTAAAACGTCACGAAGAGGCTATTGCCCACTACGATAAAGCACTTAGTTTAAAACCGGATTATGCTGAGGCTTGGTATAACAAAGGCAATACTCTTCATGCACTCAAGAGGCATGAAGAGGCTATAGTGCACCATGATAAGGCCCTGGTTTTTAAGCCTGAGTATGCCGATGGCTGGGTTAATAGGGGGATGGCTTTGCTTGAACTTAAGCGTTATGACGAGGCTATCGCCAATTACGAGAAAGCGCTTAGCATAGAGCCTGATTTTAATTGGCTTCAAGGACATGTCGTGCATGCCAAAATGAAAAGTTGTAGATGGTCTGATTTGGAAATTTCTACCGAAATACTAATAAATAAAATTTTAGAAAATCAAAAGATTTCTGCACCATTTCCCTTGCAGGCCATGATTGATGATGCCCATGTGCATAAAAAAGCTTCCGAGATTTATATTCAAGATTTATTTCCTGTCAATAGTCTATTGGGGTCATTGGAAAAGTTCTCAAAAAAAGAAAAAATACGCATCGGATATTTTTCTGCGGACTTTAAATTTCATGCAGTATCTATATTAACTGCTGAATTATTTGAATTACATGATAAGAATAAATTTGAAATAATTGCCTTTTCTTTTGGGGTTGACGATAAAAGTGCTATGCGGTCACGATTGGGTAGCGCTTTCGATAAGTTTATTGATGTAAGCGAGATGTCTTCTTTTGAAATTGCAAAGCTGTCAAGAGATTTACATATTGACATTGCTGTTGACTTGGGGGGGGGCATACTGCAAACAGTCGTACAGAAATTTTTTCGTATCGCGCTGCTCCTATCCAATTAAGCTACATAGGATATTTGGGAACGATGGGAAGTTGTTATTACGATTATATATTGGCCGATCGAACCATCATTCCGGATAATTTGCAAAAACATTATGATGAAAAAATTGCCTATTTACCTTGCTATCAGGTTAATGATAGAAAACGCATTATTTCTGAGAGACAGTTCACGCGGGAGGAGTTAGGCATTCCAAAAAAAGGCTTCGTCTTTTGCTGTTTTAATAATAATTATAAAATTTTACCTTCTACATTTAATGGTTGGATGCGCATACTCAGAGCCGTTGAGGGTAGTGTACTTTTCCTTTATGCAGATAGTGAAGATTCCAAAATTAATCTCGTAAATGAAGCCAATGCCCGGGGCATCGAGAGTGAGAGATTGGTATTTGGAAGATTTATTCCTGCGGAAGAGAATTTGGCGCGGTATCAGGTTTGCGATTTGTTTTTGGATACGTCTCCCTATAATGCCGGTGTAACTGCAAGTGATGCTTTATGGGCGGGGTTGCCGGTTCTGACATTACTCGGGCAGTCATTCGCCAGTCGGTATGCTGCCAGCTTATTGAATTCCATTGGGTTGCCAGAGCTGATTACCAATACCCAAGAAGAATATGAGGCATTGGCGATAGCGTTAGCAAGAAATCCTCAGAATCTCACAGAGATTAAATTGAAATTAGCTAACAATCGTTTGACAGCTCCCTTATTTGATTCACCTCTTTTTACTAAAAACCTTGAGGCGGCTTATATCAAAATGTATGAAAGATATCAGGCAGATTTACCGCCAGAACATATATCTATTGGTTAGGCGGTATTTTAGCTTTAGAGTATTAAGGTTGCTGAGTTACTCCCTTGCCTTCCACTCACCACTCTTACCACCACTCTTTTTAAGTAGTTTTACATCTCCTATCACCATGCCACGATCTACTGCTTTGCACATGTCATAAATTGTGAGGAGAGCGACTTGAACTGCGGTGAGAGCTTCCATTTCAACCCCAGTAGGTCCAGTAGTTTCTGCTCTTACTTGGCATATGATGCTGTTGCTTTCTGAATGCGTTTGAAAATCAACGCTCACGTGGGTTAAAGCTAAGGGATGACAAAGAGGAATCAGATCGGACGTTCTCTTTGACGCCTGTATGCCTGCAATCCTTGCAATCCCAAGTACATCACCCTTTTTGTGGGTCCCTTCCTCTACCATTTTGAAGGTTGCTGGAAGCATATTGATCTTGCCAGAAGCAATAGCGACTCTATGGGTTGAAGTTTTATCGCCCACATTTACCATATGGGCTTGGCCACTTTCATCAAAATGCGTTAGTTTGTTCATGGGATAAGTTTTACCATATAGGTATGCAGTATAGAAAACCCCTGAGAAAAACCTCTTTTTCGCACCAAATATTAGCCTCAGAGCTTATATTGGCTTTGGCTTGCTACGGCATTGTGCCGGCAGGCGCAGCACCTGCAGGAGATGTTTCTGTAGAGGGCAATTCAGCAGCTATTCAAAATATTGGTCGAGCCATGCAATCACCCGAGGCTCAATCCTCTAAATTACCCCCTCGTAATGCTTCAAGAGGTCAGCCGAACATTGTTTTACCTGATATGGGTGATCCTGGCGGTGATTCATTAAGTCGGATTGATGAGCGTAAATATGGTGAGATGATCATGCGCCAGATTCGACCTGACCCTGATTATTCGAACGATTTGTCCATCTATGATTTTCTGAACTCTATGGAGCGCCGTTTATTACAGGCGGCTAAAAAATTGCAGTTGGGTGGCGCTAATGAGCAAGGTAGCGGTGCTTATAACTTTGAAGTATTTGCAGTTAAAGATAGCAGTATCAACGCATTTGCTTTACCAGGCGGATTTATTGGCTTTCATACAGGCTTGCTTGTCAGCGCAGAAACTGACTCAGAGGTTGCCTCGGTAATGGGCCATGAAACTGGTCACGTATTACAACGCCATCTTGCGCGTCAAATGGATAAGCAGTCAACAAACACCATGATTGCTATTGCCGGCATGGTACTTGGTGCTTTAGCGATGTCTCGTAACCCCTCTGCAGCTGCTGGTCTAATGCAGGGCGGTCAGGCCATTGCGGTTGACAATCAACTTTCTTATTCCAGGGATGCAGAGCGTGAAGCGGATAGAGTCGGATTTCAGATACTGGATGCTAGTGGTTATGACGTTAATGGCGCACCTGGATTTTTTCAGCGCCTTCAAAAGGCAACTGGCGTCATGGATAAAGGGGTGCCAGCTTATGTGCGAACCCACCCATTAACAACCGATCGTATTGCAGATATGCAAGATCGCGCCAGAACTGTGGCATCCCGTAATGTTCCCACCTCCGTAGAGTTTTATTTTATTAAGGCTAGAGCACGCATGGAGCAGTCTGGAACTTCAAGCGGCTTGTATGACCTTAAAAATACTTTTGAGAGCTTTAGTAAACAAGTGCAAGCTGGTAAGCAAATGGAAGGCTTTTACGGTTTAGCACTGATTGCGCAAAGGCAAGGCAAAATTGAACAAGCAGAATCATATTTGCAGCAAGCGCGCAATCTTGCGCAGACCGCTAGCGCTCCAGGCTCACCTATCCAGAGACAAAGCTTATCCTTGGACATCACTGCCTCCGAATTGGCTTTAGCTAAAGGCAAAGGAGAGGAGGCCTTGCAAATTGCACAAACTACTTTACGTGCGTACCCTCAGTCTTATGCAGCTGGGGCTGCGATGATTAATGCAGAGTTGGCATTGGGGCGTACCAACGATGCAATTACATGGCTAAAGTCCCGTACGCGGCAACAACCCAATGAGATTGTTTGGTGGAGTTTGTTATCGAAGGCCTATGACCAGGCAAAAAATGTCCCGATGCGCCATTTTGCTCTCGGTGAAAAATATGCCTTAGAAGGTGCGTGGCCTTCAGCAATTGAGCAATTAAAGATCGCTCGCTCTGCTAGTGGTTCCGATTACTATCAGGGATCCAGTATTGATGCCCGCTTACGTGAAATGCAAAGACAATATCGTGACGAACTCAAAGAGCAAGGAAAGTTGCCGAGCTAAATGCCGCTCTGATCGCTTGGTTTTAGGATGAAATGAAAGCGACTTGCTAGCTCTTCTGAATGTATAGGATCCAAGGGCAGTTCATTGCCTTTCCAATCCCAGGATCCAGCAAAGCTGCAGGCGGCTTGATGTAATTTTGCTAATTCTGAAAACTGATCTAGGTCGTGATCGTGTAAGAGTGCTACGCTAACATGATCTTGTTGTTCAATTGAACCGACAATGTAGATATTTCCGCCCTCATCACTTAAGGCGGCGCTAGGTTCAATTGTGCTTATACATTGCGTGGTGAACTGTAAACCCTCATTACTTGAGTTGATACGTACTATCCAGGGAGCGGCATCAATAGTGATAAAGACTCGCTGAGGACCATTCTGAAAAAAGAATCTCCCCACATCATCGCACGCATAGTTTCTGGAGATAAATTCATTTAATGCCTGATGAGTAATGACTTGTCCAGGCAGTTGGTTTTGCTGCGCAAATTCATCACGCATACGCCATTGACCTCTTCTGTCTAAAGCGAGCCATCCAAAGCAATCTGGCACATTAGGCCATTTGATGAGCGACCGTAATACTTGCTCATCCATAGGATTACTTAATGCAGTCCGTGCGGTGTAGACGGAGCATCAAATGTATCTTCAGTAGAGCGGCTCGCATGTAAATGCGCAATCCGCCAACCTTGGCTATCTTGTAAAAGAACCAAGGTGATGTTGAGAAAGAACTCAGCCTCTACTTGGTCTGCTCTTAGATGAACTGCCTCAGTCGTATCGTAGACGGCAGCGCCTAAGATGGAGTGGCTAATACAGGCAATCGGCTCTAGAAACAGGGGCTGTTTAGAAAGTAGTCGTTCTAAACCTTTGCGAATTTCTACATGCCCACTTAAGCGGTGACCTTCTGGAAGTACACAAGTAATCGAGTCATCATCAAGCCAAATATCTAAAGCACCCTTTACATCACGATGACGCAATGCATCGCGCCAAGCATCTACAACTTCATCGGCGTTATGAAAGAGTCTGGCAAGTTTGGACATGGCTTACTTTTCCTGAGCAATTACTTCAAGGTGTTGAGTGTAGCGAATACTTGTTCCGGTAGGATGTCTTTTAAGCACAGCAAGTGGCCTAAAGGACACTCTCTTTTGTGGCATGGGCTGCAAGGCATATTGAGCCAAATTATCTTGGCTTTGTTCGAGAGAGGCGGAGTATGGCCTGGATCGCTTGAGCCAAAAATAGCAACTTGAGGAGTATTTAGGGCAGCAGCAATATGCATTAAGCCCGAATCATTGCTGACCACTGCTTTGCTCATCCCAATAAGGGCAATCGCTTCATCAAGCGAGGTTTCGCCACACCAGTTGTGCAGGTTTTCAGCCTCTCCTACTTGCGATACGATCGCTTGGCCAAGAATATGGTCGCCTTTGCTGCCCAATAGGATCACTTGGTTGCTAGGATTTTCTGCCAGCAAAAGCTTCGCAAGCTTTGCAAAATGATCGGTAGGCCAGCGCTTTGTAGGCCCGTATTCTGCACCTGGACACAGCACGTAGATGGAGTCACGATGAATGCCTTGATCTTGCAGTCTCATTTCCACAGATTGTTTTGCGTTTAGTGAGACATTGAGTTGTGGCGTGAGCTTGGCTAATGAGCCCATCTCTTCTTCTTTGAGAAGTTGACTGAGCGCTTGGTAGTGCTCAACCATCGGTGGGCGATTGACTTTGCTAGGGTTATCGAGCGCGACATTGATTAAACCGAAACGAAATTCACCGCGATAGCTAATCCGAAATGGAATATTGGCGAGCCAAGGAATCAAGGCAGATTTAAAGCTATTCGGTAATATAAAACAGGCTTGATAGTTTTTTGACTCAATCTGCTTGGCTAGTTGTTTGCGCAGATTCCATTGCAGTTTTTTATGTTCGAACTTTGCCTCAATGACTTGGTCAACTTCTGGGCAAGCTCGATAGATCGGGGCAACCCAAAAACTTGCTAGTACATCAATTTTCGATTGTGGATACTGCGCTTTAAGTGTCGCTAGAAGTGGCTGGGTAGTGACAGCATCCCCTATCCAGTTTGGGGCGATGATCAGAATACTTTGCATGTGTTGTATCCCGAGTCAGCGCCTCATGATGGGCGCTGATAAGGCTTAGTGTCCGTGAGGCTCGGTACCGGGGATGAGTTTGTATTCAGCGCCACAATATGGACACTTCGCTTCCCCAGTTTTAGTAATGTCCAAGAAAACCCGTGGATGAGAATTCCAGGCCGGCGTCTGATTGGTTGGGCAATGCAATGGAAGATCCTTGCCATCAACCATCACAACTTGAGCTTGAGTCATATGCTGTTCCTAAATACCGAAGAATTTACTTAACGTAGGTGAGCCAAGATTTGTATTGGTCACTTCTGCCATAAACCGCATCAAAATATGTTTTTTGAATTTTTTCAGTGATAGGGCCACGCTTACCATCTCCGATAGTGCGGTCATCAAGCTCACGAATCGGAGTCACTTCAGCAGCTGTACCAGTAAAGAATGCCTCATCTGCAGAATAGATTTCATCGCGCGTGATGCGCTTCTCGCGCAACTCCAAGCCGAGATCTTTTACGATTTCAATAATGGAGTCGCGTGTAATACCATCCAAGCATGAAGCGAGATCGGGCGTGTAAACAATGCCATCACTCACTATAAAAATGTTTTCACCAGATCCTTCGGATACATAGCCTTCGGTATCAAGCAAGAGGGCTTCGTCATATCCATTGGCAGTAACTTCTTGGTTAGCCAAAATGGAGTTGATGTAATAACCAGATGCCTTAGCGCGTACCAATGAAGAATTCACAAAGTGACGCGTAAATGAAGAAGTCTTAACGCGTATGCCCTTATTGATGCCATCCTCACCCAGATATGCACCCCATTCCCATGCGGCAATCGCTGTATGAATAGAGTTGCCCTTTGGGGAGATCCCCAGTTTTTGGGAGCCAATAAAGATAATCGGGCGGATGTAGCAAGCTTCTAACTGATTGCTATTCACCACATCAATAATGCCCTTAGTTACTTCTTCCTGACTGTAAGGCATATTCATTTGGAAGATCTTGGTGCCATTAAAGAGGCGCTTAACGTGCTCCGGAAGGCGGAAAATGGCCGTCCCTTGAGGAGTTTTGTAGGCTCGAATGCCTTCGAATACGCCCATGCCGTAATGCAGGCTATGGGTGAGGACGTGAATAGTGGCCTCACGCCAAGGAATTAGCTTCCCATCGGACCAAATAAAGCCATCGCGGTCGGACATCGACATTTTCTC
>Ga0136644_10000357_pt1 | contig 36418 bp, 26 predicted proteins | sample C_130820_EF_Meta_FD_94780 | JGI IMG/M metagenome (GOLD analysis project Ga0136644, IMG submission 94780) | Freshwater microbial communities from Lake Croche, Canada to study carbon cycling - C_130820_EF_MetaG (v2) (version 2) | ecosystem: Environmental > Aquatic > Freshwater > Lake | place...
ATCACCGGAATTTTTGGTGAAAACGTATTCACTATTAAAACAGCAAGAGAGTTTTTGAGCGACGAAGCTTATAAAAGTCTTGTAACCAGCATAAAGGGTGGCAAAAAAATTGATCGCAGTGTAGCAGGTAGTATTGCCAATGGCATGCGTGCTTGGGCACAAACAAAAGGAGTAACCCATTTTACACATTGGTTCCAACCTTTAACAGGAACAACTGCAGAAAAACATGACAGTTTCTTTACTTTAAAAAGTGATGGAACTGCTATTGAAGAATTTGATGGTGCAGCATTGATTCAACAAGAGCCAGATGCTTCTTCTTTTCCAAATGGAGGTATCCGTGCAACATTTGAAGCACGTGGTTATACTGCTTGGGATCCCTCTTCTCCTGCCTTTATTATTGAAATTGGATACGGAAAAACACTTTGTATCCCAACTATATTTGTATCCTATACTGGTGAGTCTTTGGACTACAAAGCGCCTTTGCTAAAAGCCCTGGAAGCTTTGAACAAATCTGCAGTTGAAGTTGCTAATTATTTTGATAAAAATGTTACCAAAATCACGGCTACATTAGGTTGGGAACAAGAGTATTTTGTGATTGATGAAGGTTTAGCCAATGCTCGTCCTGATTTGGTTCAAGCTGGTAGAACCGTTTTTGGTGCTGCTCCAGCAAAGGGTCAACAACTTGAAGACCATTATTTTGGATCTATTCCAGAAAGAGTTTATGCTTTTATGCGTGACTACGAAACAGAAGCTTACAAACTTGGTATTCCTTTACGTACCCGTCACAATGAGGTTGCACCTGCGCAGTTTGAGTGTGCCCCCATTTTTGAAGAAGTAAATATTGCAGTTGACCACAACATTTTGTTAATGGACATCATGAGTCGTGTTGCTAAAAGGCACCACTTGCGCGTGTTGTTACACGAAAAACCATTTGCTGGTATCAACGGTAGTGGAAAACACAATAACTGGAGTTTGGCTACTGATACTGGTGTAAATCTATTGGCTCCAGGCAAAACACCTAAAACCAACTTGATGTTCTTGACATTCTTTGTCAACACCATTAAAGCTGTTCATGATTATTCCGATATCTTACGTGCTTCAATTGCTTCAGCTGGTAATGACCACCGTTTGGGTGCTAATGAAGCGCCTCCAGCAATTATCTCTGTATTTGTTGGTCAATACTTGGCCAAGGTATTAGAAGATATTGAGTCTAGGGTTGGTGATAAATTTGACGAACAGGATGAAGCTATCTTGAAGTTGGATCTTCACCGTAGTATTCCTGAATTGTTATTAGACAATACAGATAGAAACCGTACTTCACCTTTTGCCTTTACAGGTAATAAATTTGAATTCCGGGCTGTTGGATCTACTGCTAACTGTGCTAATCCAATGATTACTTTGAACACTATTATGGCAGCTACTTTGAAACAATTCAAAAAAGATGTAGACGCTTTAATTGAAAAAGGTGACAAGAAAGAAATAGCTATCATGCACGTGATTCAGAAATACATTGTAGAAAGTAAAAAGGTATTGTTTGAAGGTGATGGTTATAGCGCAGAATGGGCTCAAGAAGCTGAAAGAAGGGGTTTACCAAATGTAAAAACTACTCCTTTGGCTTTTGATGCTTTAACTACTGATAAAGCAAAACACCTGTTTGAATCTAACAATATTTACAACCATATTGAATTAGAAGCACGTCATGAAATTGAATTGGAAAACTATTTGAAAAAAGTTCAAATTGAAGGACGTATCATTGGTGACCTAGCTTTGAACCATATTATACCAGCTGCTATCAAATACCAGAACGATCTTTTGAAGAACGTGAATGGGCTTAAAGAAGCCGGCTTGCCAGAAGCTGCTTATGCAAGTCAGTTGAGTTTGCTCAAACAAGTAAGTGAACATATTCAGGTGGTTTATGAGAATGTTTTAGCAATGGTAGAAGCAAGAAAAGTTGCTAATAATATTACTGATACTCGTGAAAAAGCCATTGCTTATGAAAGCAAGGTGAAGGCAACCTACTTTGATTTGATCCGTTACCATGTTGACAAATTGGAATCATTGGTAGATGATGAAATCTGGACCCTTCCTAAATATCGTGAAATGTTATTGTTGAGATAATTGTTTTTGACTTGAGTGAAAAGCCCTGTTCCTTCTGGTTCAGGGCTTTTTTTTAACAGTTACTGGTCGGGAAAAAATAGGGTTCCACCGATAATTCCATTTGAAAGAAAATGATTTCCTAACTTGAATCTGTTATCAAACTAAAAACTCCAAGTATGAAAAAAATTATTGCATTGCTAGCCATAGTGCTGGTTTGCTCCTTTAACACCCTGATGGCTCAAGGTGGAGGTGGTCAGCAAATGACCCCTGAACAACGTACCGCTATGATGAAAGAAAGGTACAAAGGCATGGGTCTAAATGACGTTCAAGTTGACTCTGTAATTGCTATTAACAATGACATGCGTCCAAAAATGATGGCAATGAGAGAAGCTAGTGAAGCTGACAGACCTACATTGATGAAAGCCATGAATGACGAAAGAAACAAGCGTCTAGAAAAAGCTTTGCCTGCTGATCTGGCTAAAAAAGTAATTGAATCTATGTCTATGCAACGCGGCCCAGGTGGTGGCGGTGGACGTGGCGGTGGAGGCAAAAAATAAGCCAATCCCTAAACAAGATGTTAAGAAGGCGCTCCATAAGGGCGCCTTTTTATTTTTATAAATGGGTTGTTGTATTTTCAATGGTAAATCAGACATTATGAAAATGGGATTAAACCTTTTTATGGCCATTTTGAGCTTGGCATTAATAAGCAATAGGACGCTTGCTCAAAATCGAACTCCAGAAGAACAAAGAGAATTGTTTGGGTATTGTGACAAACAAGCCATCATGAAGCAATTTGGTGTTGCGGAAGATATTGCCAATAAAATTGGCGATATAGACTTATGGGCAACCAAAGAATTAGTTAGCATTGAAAATAATACCAATGAGGTTTTTGCAACAAAAGGTGAGTTGGATAAAGAAGTTATCAAAAGGTATAAAGCCCTTAAATTATCAGACCAACAATTAAAGTCATTGGCTGAATTTAAAAAAAATCGTGATGATCATCCAACACCTTGTGAAGCCATTACTTTGGTCTATAACAAAGCATATGATACCCTTACCCTAGTTAGGGGCTTACAATTAATGAAAACAAAGTATCGGAAAACCTTGATTGATAAACTAGGTATTAATGGAAGACAAGCAGATATGATTTTTGAAACAGAATTCTACAAGCAAAAAGAAGCATTGACAATTTCTGCCATACCTGAATCTGATTTTAATAAAATCCGCAAAACCGTTGCTATGTATCAAGTCAGAGAAAATCGCCACAAGGCAGCTGGACTAACTGATGAACAAATAACAGCTAGTAATCTCTTTTTTAGTCAAAACCAATTGTATCCGGAACAGGTTGTAAATAAATAATCCCCGTTGTGGCGGGGACTATTCGGTTAACAAGAATAGCTACATTGGGTAACCCCTATGTTATTTCATTTTAAAGGTTTCCAAAAATTTGGTAGTGAAATTACCCTTTCTGAAATCTTCATTCTGCATCAATTGCAAGTGAAATGGAATGGTAGTTTTTACACCTTCAATCACGTATTCACTCAAAGCACGATACATAGTATCAATGGCTTCTTCCCTAGTTTGAGCTACGGTAATTAATTTACCAATCATGCTATCATAATAAGGAGGAATTACATAACCAGCATACACATGGCTATCAACCCTTACTCCGTGACCACCTGGGGTATGTAATACCGTGATTTTTCCGGGTGAAGGCCTAAAGTCATTATAGGGATCTTCCGCATTTATACGGCATTCTATAGCGTGCATTTGGGGCTCATAATTTCTTCCTGAAATTTTCTCACCCATTGCAATTTTAATTTGCTCTTTAATCAAATCAAAACTTACTACTTCTTCCGTTACACAGTGTTCCACCTGAATCCTGGTATTCATTTCCATGAAATAGAAATTACGGTGTTTGTCTACCAAGAACTCAATAGTACCAACGCTTTCATAGTTGATAGCAGAAGCCGCTTTTATAGCTGCTTCTCCCATTTTGTGCCTAAGCTCTGGTGTCATAAATGGTGAAGGTGATTCTTCCACCAATTTTTGGTGACGTCTTTGAATGGAACAGTCGCGCTCACTCAAATGACATACATTACCATATTGGTCACCTGCTACTTGAATTTCAATGTGACGGGGTTCCTCCACAAATTTCTCCATGTAAATCCCATCGTTCTTGAAAGAGGCTGCTGCTTCTATTTTAGCTGAGTGATAGGCTTTTTCAATTTCTGCTTCATTCCAAACAACCCTCATTCCTTTACCACCACCACCAGCGGTTGCTTTAAGAATTACGGGATATCCAACCACTTTGGCTAACTCTTTAGCTTCATCCACACTTTCCAACAAACCTTCTCCACCGGGCACAACGGGTACGCCAGCTTTGATCATGGTTTCTTTAGCCGTAATCTTGTCTCCCATTTTGTTGATCATTTCAGGCGTTGGCCCAATAAACTTGATCCCATGGTCGGCACAGATTTGTGAAAACTTGGCATTTTCAGCTAGAAATCCATAACCAGGATGCACTGCATCTGCATTGGTAATTTCAGCTGCCGCCATAATATGAGGAATATTCAAATAAGAATCAGAACTCTGTGGTTTACCTATACAAACTGCTTCATCAGCAAATTTTACGTGTAAACTGTCTTTATCAGCTGTTGAATAAACTGCAACGGTTTTGATACCCATTTCTCTGCAAGTTCTAATGACACGCAGGGCAATTTCACCACGGTTGGCAATCAATATCTTTTTAAACATGGATTCAATTTGATGAAAAAATAAAGCTACTGCGGTTATTTAGACGGCTCAACCAGAAATAATGGTTGGTCATATTCTACTGGACTGGCATCATCTACTAGAATTTTGACAATTGTGCCACTCACTTCACTTTCAATTTCATTGAACAGCTTCATGGCTTCAATGATACAAACTACTTTACCTGGAGCTACTTCAGAGCCAATTTCAGCTAAAAGGGGTTTGTCAGGAGAAGGTCTACGATAGAAAGTTCCAATCATGGGACTTTTGATAGTGATCAGATTATCTGCTTTAGGAGCTACTTCAGGGGCAGATACAGGGGCTGCAGCTGGTGTTACGGGAGCCGAAACAGGTGCTGGTGCGGTAGTATAGACTTGGTGACTTGGAGCAGCTACAGTGACAACTGGCTCTTCTTTTTGCTTGATGGTTACTTTACCATCTTTGTCTTCTATACTTATTTCACCAATATTGCTTTTATTGATGATTTTGATCAATTCGTGAATTTGCTTTAAGTCCATAAATGGCAGGTTTTTGATAAAAAAACGATTGATTTAGGTCAAATCGGGGGGCAAAATAGCCTTTTTTTGGTAAAAATGGGTATTTTCTTTAAAATGGGGACAACTAGTTTCTGATCCAAAAAATCCCTATTTTAAATGACAAATGGCAGCCAAGAGCCGCCATTTGTTGTATTAATTCTCCTACACTATTCTTTAACCCTTTCAACGTATTCACCAGATTTGGTGTTAACACGAATCAATTCTCCATCTTCTACAAACAAAGGAACCATCACAGTAGCACCACCTTCTACAGTAGCTGCTTTTAAAGCCCTTGTGGCTGTATCGCCTCTTAGACCTGGTTCACAATAAGTGATTTTTATGACAATTTTTTCAGGCAATTCAGCGCCAATGGGCAATTCAGTCTCAGTATTAATATATACAAATACTTCAGAACCATCTTTCAAGAACTGAGGAGCATCAATCATTTCTTCGCTCAAGGCAATTTGCTCAAAAGTCTCATTATTCATTAAATTATAACCACTTTCGTCCTTATACAAGTACTGGAAAGCCTTCTTTTCCACTCTTACAGGATAAACGGTTTCGCCGCTGTTCCAGGTTTTTTCAATAGAGCGTTTGTTATCAACACCCTTCAATTTGGCCCAAACCTTAGCGGCTGCACGGGCTGTCTTGTTTTCTCCAAATTCCACCACTGAATACAAACTTCCGTCTAGTTTCAGGATCATTCCACGGCTGATGTCGGCTGTATTTGCCATAATTATAAATTTTTAAATCTTGTTTAAGCAGGCGCAAAAGTAAGGATTGACTTTCAAAAACAAGCATAACAGGATAATTTATGACATTATCTAGTAACCAAGCTGCATTTTTAAAATGGGGGGTATCTATTTTTTACCAAAACTTATGGTCATGAAAAATATCCTCGGTTCACTTGTCATCTGCTGCCTATTGATCTTCAATAGCGCTCTAGCCAATACAGTTATTGTTAAGGGTACTGTTCAAGACGCCAATAAAAAACCCATTGCCAATAAAAAAATAACCATCGCTACAGATAGCTTGAATAGCACTACTGGTTGTTTTATTACCCATACCGTATTAACCAATCCAAACGGTTATTATTTAGATACCCTAAAATGCCTTGGCGGCGATATTCGAAAACTAAAAATTAGTGTAGAAAACTGCAATGGAACTTTATTGATCAATGACCCAAGTGTTGGATTAAACAGTACTGTTGAAAGTAATTTTGTGTTATGCATTCCCAATTCACCAGTGCCTACAAACTGTAACGCCCAAATAGCCTTTAATGTAATTGGTAAGAGTGTAAAATTCAATAGTGTTTCATCTACTGCAACTGGTATTGGAGATAGCATCATCAGCAGGTCTTGGTTTTTTGGAGATAGTAGTTCTATTATTTCTGGTAACAGAATTGATCCTACACATGACTATGCCAAAACTGGTTCTTATCAAGCATGTTTATATATCAAAACCAAGGCTGGATGTGAGAGCAAATACTGTGTCAGCTTCAATATTAAGGATACTGTATTTATTCCTACTACTTGTAAAGCTTTCTTTAGTTATTCCATAAAAGATAGTTTGGTAAACTTCAATAGTGAAAAATCGGCGGGAGCCAATTCAACTGATTCCATTATTAGAAGAACTTGGTTTTATGTGCAAGGAAGTACCCAAGTACAATTACCGTTAAACGTAGTTAATCCAATGGTGTTATTCCCTAAACCGGGTACTTATCAGGTTTATTTAACCATTGCCACCAAGAGCGGTTGTGAAAGTAAATACGCAGTAACCATTCAGATTCCCAATAGTCCATGTGCGGTTCAAGTACAATTTAGTGCAGAGAGAACAGGCCCCAAAAAAGTACAGTTCAACAGTAGTTTGAGTATGGCGGCAAATGATAGCATTGTATCAAGAACCTGGAAATTTGGAGACAATACCATCCTTTCTGGAAATCAGGTAAAGCCCCTGAAAGAATATCCCATTCAAGGCGCTTATACCGTTTGTTTGAAAGTAAAAACAGCCAATGGATGTGAGGCAGAATTGTGCAAACCTGTTATTTTACAGGACAGTATCAATTTGCCGCAAGTGCCCAATGACTTTATCAGAATTGTGAGTATTAATCCTAATCCGGTGGCTTATAGAATGATCCTGACTATCTGGAGCAGGAATCATCAAACAGATACCGAGGTTTCTATCTATGATATCTATGGTCAATTGAAAAAGACTTTAGCCAAACAACTGATTCAGGGAAATAATGTATTGGAAATCAATACCGAATCTTTACCAAAAGGGCCTTATTACTTAAAAGTGAGTTGTAAAAACGGCAAGGACAGCCGGTCATTCTACAAATTGTAAAAACCAGAAGTGAACCTTTGCACAAAAATTCCCAAAGTTTAGGGTGCTTTACCCAAAGACTTAACGGTTTTCACCTATTTTTGCCGCAAATTTTTAATAGTCATGGCAGTTTTAGTTAATAAAGACTCTAAGATCATTGTTCAGGGATTTACTGGTACGGAAGGTACTTTCCATGCTACCCAGATGATTGAATACGGAACCAATGTGGTTGGTGGCGTTACACCTGGTAAAGGTGGTAGCATCCATTTGGACAAGCCAGTTTTCAACACAGTGGCCGATGCGGTTCAAAAAACCGGTGCCAATGTGAGTATTATATTTGTACCACCAGCATTTGCTGCAGACGCCATTATGGAAGCTGCTGAAGCTGGAATTGCCTTGGTGGTTTGTATTACTGAAGGTATTCCTGTTCAGGATATGGTAAAAGTGAAGAACTTTTTACAAGGAACAAGTACCCGTTTAATTGGACCAAACTGCCCTGGTGTAATTACCGCAGATCAAGCCAAAGTGGGTATCATGCCAGGCTTTATTTTTAAAGCAGGCCGTATTGGTATTGTTTCTAAAAGCGGCACCCTTACCTATGAAGCAGCTGACCAAGTGGTGAAAGCCGGTATGGGTATCAGCACAGCCATTGGAATTGGTGGAGACCCCATTATTGGTACTCCTACCAAAGACGCCGTTGAATTGTTGATGAATGATCCAGAAACCGATGGTATCATCATGATTGGTGAAATTGGCGGTAGCATGGAAGCCGATGCTGCCCGTTGGATTAAAGACAATAAGACCAAACCCGTTGTAGGATTTATTGCTGGTCAAACAGCCCCTCCCGGACGCCGTATGGGTCACGCAGGAGCAATTATTGGCGGAGCCGATGATACTGCAGAAGCTAAAATGAAAATTATGGCAGAGTGTGGTATTGAAGTAGTAGCTAGCCCTGCTGACATTGGTATTACCATGGCAGCAGCGCTTAAAAAATAAGCTTCAACCTTTTGAATATTCATCCCGGTCCCCAAGACCGGGATTTTTTTTACCCTACCCATAAGAGAATGTTAATGGGTATTTTCGTTTGTGTAAAGTCCAAGAGATTTGCATCATAACTACCGGGCAGTAAAAACAGGAATATGCTTTTAAAAAAACTGATTACATCAATAGGATTATTAGTGGGTACCCTAGTTATTGGGCAATCACCCCAAACGGATTATAACAAGCAATGGAAAGAGATAGATAGTTTACTCAATTTGATTCTGACCAAGTCTGCTTTGGGAAAATTGAAACCATTAGAGACCCAAGCCATTCAAGCGGGCAATCAGGTGCAACAATTGAAAACCTTGGTGTATCAATTGAAACTGGAAGACCGTGTTAGTGAAACCGATATTAATCAACGAATTAAAACTTTAGAGACTAAATTGGATGGTACCAAGGATAGTGTGTTTAGGTCAATGTATCATTTGATGATTGCAAAAGCATTGTATCACCACTTTAATAGCAATAGATTCAAGTTATATAATAGAACCACTAGTAAGGATGTCAATAAAAAAGATATTCAAACTTGGGCAATTCCAGACTTGTTTCAAAAAATTCTGGAAAACTTGTTGAAGGCAATCCAACCTAGTAACAAACTAATCAAAACTGATTTAACAAATTTTGAGCCATTGATAATTAGGGGTAATGCTAGTTCTTTAAGACCAACCCTTTTTGATTTAATTGCAAATGACGCTTTAGCTATTTTCAAGACACAGGAAGGCAGAATCAATCAACCCTTGGAGCCTTTTAGCATTCGTGACCCAAAAGCTTTGGCCAATTATGAAGTATTTAGTCAAGCCAAGTTTAATACCAATGACAGTAATTCGCACTACTGGATTAGTTTACAAATTTTCCAGCAGCTGATTCAATCACACTTAGACGACAAAAACCCTGAAGCACTGGTTGATGTTGATTTGGAGCGAATAAATTGGGTGTATCGCCACAGCAATATTACTCAAAAAGAAACTTTACAATTAGAAGCCATCCAATATATTGCCACTCATTTAGCTGATGCTCCAATTGCTGCTAAAGCATGGTACATGGTGGCACAAAAATACGCCGATGAGGCCACCGGCTATTTGCCCATTTATGATAGCAGTAAAAGATGGAAATATGTTGCTGCAATGAAAATTGTTGAAACGGTGGAAAGTAAATTTGGCAAAGACCATCCTGCCAAATCAGCAATGGAGTCCTTAAAAAATTCCATCCTTTCTGTTAGTATCAATACCCATACAGAAAAGGTGAACATTCCAGAAAAACCATTTAGGGTTTTGTTGAAATTTAGAAATACCAACAAACTTTACTTTAGAATCATTCAATCAGATCAACATAGCGGATTGAGGGAAGCTTATGCCAGTACTGAACTAATTAAATTGGCTTGCAAACTGCCTGCCTATAGGGCTTTTGAACAGGAATTACCTTTAACAACTGATTACCAAACCCATTCTACTGAAATGAAAGTAGAGGGTCTACCCGTAGGTTCCTATACACTACTTTGTTCAACGGATAAGGATTTCACAGATAGTACTTACCCCGTTTCTCTTCAAAATTTTCAAGTATCCAATATCAGTTATATTCAACAAGATCTTGATTTTTATGTACTAGACAGAACAACAGGTTTGCCTTTGAACAACGCATTAGTCATTACTTATCTACAAGAGCGAAATCAAAATGGAACTTATAATGGCAAATGGAACAAATCGGAAGAATATAAAACAGATAAAAATGGGTTGATTCATTTTCTAGCAAATAAAAACAGGGAATATCTCCGTTTTAATATCAGTTATGGAAAGGATCATTACCTAGCAACGGAATATCATTATATTAATCTTACATCAGATTATCCCATTTCCAACCAAACAAAATATGAGAAAGAAAAAAAACAAATCTTCTTTTTCACAGATAGAAGTATCTATCGGCCTGGCCAAACTTTATTTTTTAAGGGAATTAGTACTACCGAAGACTATTATAACAAACAATGCAAATTGATAATAAAAGATAGTTGTACCATCATTTTAAAAGACGCCAACTACCAAATTATTGATTCTATAAAATTGGTCACTAATGAATATGGTAGTTTTCATGGGCAATTTCAATTACCTGAAAAGGGCTTAAATGGGTATTACCAAATTATGGCTAAAAACAATGGTATTGGGAATGCAAATTTTAGAGTTGAACAATACAAACGTCCTAGTTTCTTTTTGAATTTTGAAACGCCCAAAGAAGCATACCGCCTAAATGATAGCATTACAGTTCTATTGAATCTCAGAGTCTATGCAGGAAATAGTTTGAACAGCGCAAAAGTTAAATACCGAGTTATGCGCAATAGTAAACCCTCGTTTAACGATTATCGCAGCTATAGTTTTCCCTATAAACCAACTATTGAAATTGCCAATGGTGAACAAATTACCAACCAAACAGGTCAGTGCATCATTAAGTTTAAAGCCAGCCCCGATCCAACTGTTGATTCCAATTACCAACCTATTTATGTTTATACCATCACGGTTGATGCTACTGACCCCAATGGAGAAACCAGAACAAGCAATACCCAAGTATCGGTTGGGTACACAGACCGCTATCTCAGTATGGACCATAAAAAACAAATCCATTCAGATAGCTTGTTAACTATTGGTATATCAGTTAAAAATTTAAATGACCAACCATTAAAAGCCAAATTTTTTTTGCAAATTCAACCACTGAAACAACCAGGTAAATTGTTTCGAAATAGGTATTGGAGCAAACCAGATCTAAGATTAATGGATAAAGAAACCTTTTGGAATTATTTTCCAACTGATGAATACGATCATGAAACAGATTTTACTACTTGGGAAAAGACTTCTAGTATTTATGATACCAGTTTAGAAACCAGTGACAGCAAAGACTTGCAATTCAAAGTAGGAAAATTGAAAGGAGGGTTTTATGCATTGGTAGCATCCAGCATTGACAACAATGGAAATAAAATTAACAATACCAACAATATCCAAATTTTTGATCAAGAACAATTGAATGAAAGTAGCTTTTTGCAACAACCCTCCTATCTAGAAGAGAAAACTTATCAACCAGGAGACAGCCTTTTTTTGATCAATCATATTTTTCCCAAAAAAGCATTTCTGATTCAAGAGACTTATTATGGCAATAAAAAAACTGCTATAGAATCTATTCTAATTAATAACGGGCTTTATTTACAAAACTTGTTAGTTCAAGAGTCTGATAGAGGTGGTTTTGTCAAAACAGCTATTTATGTTTATGACAACCGTGTTTACTACCATCAATTTCAAATTCAAGTTCCATGGAAGAACAAGGAATTAAGTATACTTTACAAAAGTTTCAGAAACAAAACCGAGCCTGGATCTCAAGAAAAATGGACCATTGAATTAATGGGTGCAAAAGGTGAACAGAAAGCTGCAGAAATGCTTAGCTCCATGTACGACGCTTCTTTGGATGCCATTAAACCACATCGCTGGGGATTTCCTAATTTATGGCAGAAATCAACTTATGCCAAAGGATGGAATAGTTACCAGAATTTTTACCCTGTTAATGGACAGCAAAACATCTTCCGAGAATTTGTTGCACCTAGATCAAAACCAATAATTTATGATGAGCTTTTATTAGGTTTAAATTCCATCTATTATCAAGAAAATCCTAATGAATTTGAGCCATTACATGAAGTAGTAGTTGCTGGCTACAATTCTACAAGTAAAAAAACAATTAGTATTAGAGGCACCTCTTCAAAAGCTTTTGATACTGAAAGTCCAATAGTAGAAGAATCCTATGACAAAGTATACACAACCGTAGATCTGATTGACCCAAAAACGGGCGAGCATATTGTGAATGGCCGAGTGGTGAAAGACGGAAAAAATCCGGTGGATGAATTGGTGATTAGAAAGAACTTTTCAGAAACGGCTTTTTTCTTTCCTGAACTACACGCAGACAGCAGTGGTAAATACCAATTTAGTTTTACCATGCCTGATGCGGTAACCAAATGGAAATGGCAAAGTTTTGCGCATTCCAAAGACCTGAGTACGGGTTATCAGACGGCTACTATTCAAACTCAGAAAACTTTGATGCTGCAAAGTAATGCACCAAGGTTTTTTAGAGAGGGTGACAAAATGGAATTTAGTACCCGAATTGCTAATCTCAGTGACAAAGAATTAACCGGCCAAGTAACATTGGAATTGATTGACCCTACCACCAATACATCTGTGGATGGCTGGTTTCAGAATATTTTTCCCACCCAATATTTTACGGTAGCAGCAGGACAAAATAGTCCGGTAAAATTCCCCATTCAAATTCCATATACTTACAACAAGCCATTGATTTGGAGGGTAGTTGCTAGAGCAGGCAACTATAGTGATGGAGAGGAACAAACCATTCCTGTCTTGAGCAACAGACAATTGGTTACAGAAACCCTTCCCATACATACCATTGGAGATACCACGCTCAACCTTAGTTTTACAAAATTACTGGAAGAACAAAATGGCAGTGCTAGTAATGAATCTTTAACGGTAGAATTTAGCAGCAACCCAGCATGGTATGTAATCAAAGCGCTCCCCTACTTGCAAGAAGGTAATGACCAGTGTATAGCGTCAGTGATTAATCGCTTTTATGCCAATGCTTTGGCTGCACAGATTTTAAATAAGTTTCCAAAAATCAAAACCTATTATCAGGATTGGAAAAAAGATAGTTTGGGTCTGATCTCTAATTTGCAAAAAAATCAGGCGCTCAAACAAGTCTTGTTGGAAGAGACTCCTTGGGTCATGGAAGCAAAATCAGAGACAGAACAGATGAAGGCATTAGCCCAATTATTCAATCTAGCCAGACTATCAGATGACCAAGAAATACAATTGAAACAATTGTTAGAACTGCAATTACCAGAGGGCGGTTTTGCTTGGTTCAAAGGTGGGTGGACCAATGCTTATATGACCAGTTTGGTATTAACGCGTATTGGTCAATTAAAAAGACTAGGCGCCATCACACCAGATCTAGCTATTCGCTTAAAACCCATGCTCTTAAAAGCCGTGGCTTATCTTGACAGAGACTTTTTGAAGCAATATGATTATCTGGTTAGTAAAAAATTTAATCTTGCTAAAACCGGCTTAAACTATTGGCATATTCAGTATTTATTTATGCGCAGTTTTTATGGCGATATTCAAATCAATGATGCCAAAGCGCAACTATTTTATTTGAAGCTTGGAAGAACTAGCTGGAATAGATTGGGGATAGAAGAAAAAGCTTTGCTGGCACAAGTCTACTACCGCAATAAAGAAACTGCCTTGGTATTTGACAAGCTAGTTCCTGCTATTATGGAAAATGCCGTATATAGTAAAGAGAAAGGCATGTATTGGAAAGCGCCTAATCAGTTCTATTGGCAGGGTTCTGAAATGTCAACCGTCATTAGAGTAGCCACCATGGCGGGTGAACTAACAGAGGGCCGGATGTCAGAAACATTGCAACAACAATTGAGTGCCATGAAAACCTGGTTAATCTTAAACAAGCAAACCAATTATTGGGGCAATAGTATGGGCACGGCCGATGTTTGCTATGCATTTCTAATGAACGGCAGCAATTGGTTAGAAGACAATCGCGCTGTAAGGATTCAATTGGGTAAGACCATTTTGGATTCCAAACAACTTCAAACAGAGGCAGGTACAGGATATTTTCAGCATCGAATTGATGGAGCAAAAATGAGTGCTGATATGGGTAAAGTACAAGTCAGTATTGGTTCTAAAAATAGTAGCTCTAAAAAATCCATTCAACCGGCATGGGGTGCTATTTATTGGCAGTATTTTGAAGACATGGACAAAATTACCAATGCCAATACTAGCTTGAAGATTCAGAAACAATTATTGGTAGAACAACACGGAGAAAAAGGAAAAATATTAGTACCTGTTGATGCAAATAACCCCATGCATGTGGGAGACCGTTTGATTATTCGTTTAACCATTAACACAGACCGTGATTTGGAATATGTGCACTTGAAAGATAGTAGGGCTGCTGGCATGGAACCCATCAATGTGTTGAGTGGTTATAAATGGCAGGGAGGATTAGGTTATTATGAAAATACTACCGATGCTTCCACCCATTTTTATTTTGACAAAATTTCAAAAGGAGTCTATGTTTTTGACTATCCCGTTTTCTTAACCCATTTGGGTGATTTTTCTGCGGGTATTGCTAATATTCAATGTTTGTACGCACCCGGTTTTAATGCCCATTCAGAAGGCATTCGCATACAGGTACAGGAATGATGCCAAGGTTAAAGGATTAATCCCGAAATTTGCCTCATGCAAGTGGATTATATCATTGTGGGACAAGGACTATGCGGAACTTTTTTGAGCTGGAACTTATGCAAAGCTGGAAAGAAAGTGCTGGTGATTGACCAACCTAGATCAAATAGCTCCACCAAATTGGCCAGTGGTGTGATCAATCCTGTTACTGGTAGAAGAATGGTGCGCACCTGGGAAATTGAAACACTCCTGCCCTTTGCTTGGGAGGCCTATAACCAATTGGGAAAGGAACTTGGAATTGACCTAATACGTCAGTGTAATATCCTAGACTTTCATCCTACCCCTCAAATGGAATTGGCTTTTAGAGAAAGATTGCCGGAAGAATCTGAATACTTATTAGTACCAGAAAATTCAGACCAATGGAGAAGCTATTTTGATTTTCCATTTGGCATTGGTGAAATCAATCCTTGCCTACTCATTGACCTCAATGCCATGTTGATTGGTTGGCGAAAACAACTAGTATCATCCAACGCTTTGTTAGAAACCCAATTCAAACTGGAAGAACTTTCAGTTGAATCCCATCGCGTTAGCTATAGGGATTGGGAAGCAGAAAAAATCATTTTCTGCGATGGTACCGACGGTTTTGAAAATCCTTATTTTCATTTACTTCCCTATGCAAGAAATAAAGGAGAAGTCATTTTTGCCTCCATTCCAGATTTACCCAGAAATCATATTTACAAACAAGGCATAAACTTAGTTCCTTGGCAAGATAATTTGTGGTGGATTGGTTCAACCTATGAATGGAATTTTAATGACCTATTGCCTACCCAAGCTTTTAGAGAAAAAGTAGATCAGCAATTGAAACACTGGCTCAAATTACCTTTTACTATTGTTGATCATCAGGCATCAGAAAGACCGGCTAATATGGAAAGAAGACCTTTTGTGGGTTTGCACCCATTGCAGCCTGCCATTGGCGTTTTTAATGGCATGGGAACCAAGGGTTGCTCCTTATCGCCTTATTTTGGTTCTCAGTTTACGGAATATCTATTACATCAAACCCAAATGCACCCTTTGGTAGATGTTCAGCGCTTTAAAAAAATTTTAAGCCGCTAAAGCCTGAAAAAAATTATTTTAGCGTAACAGCCAAATCAATCACATGAACCAAGAACAACAGGCAGCCACCTATCATATTCCTTTGAAATACCGGAAAATGGAAAACCTCCATATTGTATTCTGGTTATTCAAAGACGTTGCTTGGTGTATGGTTTGGAAACCTTTGGGGATTGTGATGATTATACCAACCTTGGCCATTTCAATCATGATTGCTTGGCGTACCAGACAGTATATGAGTGAACTATGTCATAATTTGGCCATTAGCATTTGGATTACTGCCAACTCTTATTGGATGGTCAGCGAATTTCTGGGTTTTGACACCCATCCTATTCCGGGAGGGTTGACAATGAAGCACTTAGCACTAATCCCCTTTACCCTTGGACTCTTAATTTTAGGCTTCTATTATGGGTATTGGAAGCCAAGACACCCCAGTGAACTTGAAACATTGTAGCAAATTTTGAGTTTTTTTAACCATTTTACCACTCATCAAACATACTTTACCACTGGTGATATTACCAGTCCCGTTTGACCTGCATCTCCTTTGAAGCAAGTACTAGTCCGCTATATCTTTACTGTATCAAAGTAAACGGAGCCTCGCTCCCATGCAACATGAACCACATTATTGAATTTCTCTTTGCTCGTTTTCGTCAACGTGTAAAACCTCCAGAAATTCACCGACTATAACACAAAGCAGCAATCCTCAAAAAATTTTGCTCAACAAAAAGAAGTTCCAGCCCAGTGCAGGTTATCTTTAGTGTGATCATCCAATTTGCGGATTGCGGTCTAAAGGACCAACACGCAACCAAATTTAAAAACTGACATTGATGTATACCAACATGAAACCCATCGTACTTGCGATACTGGGAGCTGCTGCCCTATTCTTGCTCATCTCCTGTGAAGACACTGAAAAAAACGAAGACATTACCAACACCGTTAATAAAGACGGTGCCATTGAAAGCGCTGTTAAAGTAGAACAATTAGACAGCTTACGCGATGTCATAATTACTACCCATTCGGTTTGGAAAGACAATACCATTATAAAAAATATTGAATACCGTGATACGGTTCCAGGTCTGGGCATGAAAAGAACTGTTGCAGAAAATGCCGATGGCGATATGAAAGACGTAACAGTAAAAAAAGAATATGAAATCTATATTACGGTAAAGTAAGCAATATGAAAAAATCATCTTATATACAATTGGTTTTAATCACCGCTACTTTAGCCAGTTGTAATCAGCCCAAGAAAAATGAATGGGACGATAATGCCAAAGTGCATATTAGAAGTGACAGTACTGCCCCATATACCAGGGTGCATCATCACGGGGGTATTGGTACCGCTTTACTGTGGTATTATGCCTTTAGGCCTTATGGTAATTACAACAATGGTTCTTACCAACGTGCTGGATATTATTCTAGCGCTATTCACCCAAACTCCAATATTGGATCAAATGGATTTAAGGGTGCTGTAACACGCGGCGGTTTTGGACGAAGTGGATTTAGTGTTTCATCTTAAGATAAACCAACATGCAAAGAATAAAAATTACACCCAGAAATAATTGGCAAACTGAAGTAGAGAAACTGGGTTTTGGATTTCATACTACCAATGTTCCTTATTGGGATGAATCTGTCTATTACAAATTTGAAATGCCAGAAATTCTGGCCATTGAAAAAGCCACTGCTGAACTCTATGACTGTTGTTTGGGTGCAGTGCAGCACGTGATGGATGAAGGGTTGTATGCCAAATTCAATATTCCGGATTGGGCTATTCCTATGATTGAAAGGTCTTGGACAGAAGACCATCCTGCCATCTATGGTAGGTTTGACCTTTGTTACAAAGAGGGTCAAATAAAAATGCTGGAATTTAATGCAGACACACCTACAAGCTTGTATGAAGCAGGTATTGTGCAATGGTTCTGGCTAAAAGATTTTGACAAGAATAAGGATCAGTTTAACAGTGTTCATGAAAAGCTGATTGAATACTGGAAATACCTAAAAAATTATTTGAATCAAGGTCCTTTGCATTTCACTTGTTTAAAAGAAACACTTGAAGATTTAACTAATACAGAATACCTGCGTGATTGCGCAATACAAGCAGGCTTGGAAACTAAGTTGGTCTTTATTGATGATATTGGATGGGACGCTGCTAACAGGGAATTTCTTGACCTTGAAAACCAACCCATCAAAAATATTTTCAAACTCTATCCTTGGGAGTGGTTGTTGAGTGAAAGCTTTGGAAAAAACATGTTAGAAGACAAAAATAAAGCGCTTTGGATTGAACCTGCTTGGAAAATGATTTTGTCAAACAAAGCCATTCTACCCATTTTGTGGGAGCTCTATCCAAATTGTCCTTACTTATTACCTGCTTATTTTGAAGAAGGAAAATTGAGTAACTATGTTAAGAAACCCATTTTGTCTAGAGAAGGTGCCAATATTGATTTGGTGATGAAAAATATTGGTCTTGCCAAAACTGATGGCCAATATGGTGCAGAAGGTTATATTTATCAAGAGCTCTTTACCCTACCAAATTATAGTGACCACTATCCTGTAATTGGATCTTGGGTCATTGGTCAGGAACCCGCTGGAATGGGTATTAGAGAAGCAGAAAGTTTAATCACGGATAATAAAAGCCGTTTTGTACCACACTTGATTGGCTAATGGCAACTACCTAAAAAAATCTTAGAAATGCACTGTTGATCAGTGCATTTTTTTTGCTAGTACGGTAATCAATAAACCTAAACAGGCAATCACGGTAAATGACCATCTTAAACTGGCAATTTGCGCAATGCTACCAATTAACGGTGGGCCAAGCAAGAAGCCAATAAAACCAATAGTTGAAACGGCTGCAAGGGCTACTCCTGGATTCATGGTCTTGGACCTACCGGCTGCACTGTAAACGAGTGGAATCACGGATGACACACCTAGTCCTACCAATAAAAATCCAATACCCGCTGGAATAATATAAGGAAAGAGCACTGATAACATGAGTCCAGATGCAATCAACGCTCCACTGGCTTGCAAAATGGTTTTAATCCCAAATTGAGTGGTAAATCTATCAGAAACAAACCGGCCTGTAGACATGGCTCCCATAAACAACAAATAACCCAAACTTACCCATTGAGTTGGTGCTAGAACTGCTTTTTGAAAATAAACACCGGACCAATCAAACATGGTTCCTTCACAGACCATACTTCCAAATGCAATTAATCCATAGAGTAAGATGGTTTTATCTGGTTTTGCAAAAATGGGTTGCTTTCCCGTTTGCGCATCCTGTTTCACAGTATACTGATTGGCCGCCCAAATAACTGGCAATGAAATACCCGTAATGATACAAAAATGCCAGAATGGAGCAAGATTTAATGAAATCATTAGGGTTCCTATGGCTGCACCCGTAAATCCAGCCAAACTCCAGATTCCATGAAAAGAAGCCATAATGGACTTTCCATACAATTGCTCAACTACTATTGCCTGTGTATTAACCGCAATATTGAAAAAATTGCTCCAAGTACCAAAAAGGAACAAAGCCCCAGCTAATTGAATGGGCGTTTGTACCATTCCCAGTATCACCAAGGTTAAAGGGTATAAAACCGCCGCAGTGACCAAAACCGTTCGGCTACTCCATTTAGAAATAATCCAACCCGTAAAGGGTAAACTGCACATGATTCCAGCGGGTAAGGCAAACAAAATCAGCCCCAGACTACCTTCACTCAAACCCAAATATTGTTTGATAGCTGGAATTCGGCTTGCCCAACTAGCAAAACTTAATCCTGCGATGAAAAAAAAGACGGCCACCGCTATTCGATGGGTGTATTTAGAAATGGGAATGCTGCTCATGAATGGCAAAGATACAGATAGCCGAACATTTTGGCCCTTTCCAGCCCCTTTTCGGTTATATTTGCGGCCCGAATAGTCATTCGGGAATTGACATTTCAAACCAATTATTATGTTCCGTTCACATACCTGTGGAGAATTGAGACTAACCGATGCTGGCAAAGAAGTAACCCTAGCTGGTTGGGTTCAAACCGTTAGAAAATTTGGCGCTATCACTTTTGTGGATTTGCGCGATAGATATGGCATTACCCAATTGCTGTTTGGAGAAGCATTAAGCGCCCAAATGGATGCCAATCCACTAGGAAGAGAATTTGTTTTACAGGTAACTGGTAAGATTCAGGAACGCAGTAACAAGAATGCTAACATCGCCACAGGCGAAATTGAAATTGCTATTAGCAGTTTTAAGATTTTGAACAAATCGGCCGTACCTCCTTTTACCATTCAGGATGATACCGATGGTGGTGATGACCTCCGCATGAAATACCGTTATTTGGATTTACGCAGAAATGCCCTGAAAAAAAATATGGAACTGCGTTATGCCGTAAACAGAAGTACACGCAACTATTTACATGAAAATAATTTCATGGATATTGAAACGCCTTTCTTGATCAAATCTACTCCTGAAGGTGCACGCGATTTTGTGGTTCCTTCAAGAATGAATCCTGGTCAGTTTTATGCCCTTCCTCAATCTCCACAAACCTTTAAGCAATTGCTGATGGTGAGTGGTTATGATAGATACTATCAAATTGTAAAATGCTTTCGCGATGAAGACTTACGCGCAGACCGTCAACCTGAATTTACACAGATTGACTGTGAAATGGCGTTTGTTGAGCAGGAAGACATTTTGAATATGTTTGAAGGATTGGTAAAACGCATTTTCAAAGACGTCAAGAATATTGACTACATAGAAAGCGTAGAACGCATGAGCTGGGAAGACGCTATGTGGCAGTTTGGGAATGACAAACCAGATATCCGGTTTGGAATGAAAATTGCCAATCTAAAATCTGCTTTCTTGAAGGGTGGAAAAATTCATGCTTCTGGAGAATTGATTAATGGTGCAGGTTTTGGTGTTTTTGACAATGCTGAAACCGTTTTGGCCATTGCCGCTCCTGGTTGTAGCGAATACACCCGCAAACAAACTGATGAGCTAACTGATTGGGTAAAACGCCCACAAATTGGCATGCAGGGCTTGGTCTATATCAAGTATAATGCTGATGGAACTTATAAAAGCAGCGTAGATAAATTTTACTCAGAAGACAAATTAAAAGCCATTGCAGATGCAGCAGGTGCTGTAGCAGGAGACTTGGTTTTAGTTTTAGCTGGTAGAGAAGAAAGAACCCGTAAAGCCACTAGCGAATTGCGCTTAGAAATGGGTAAGCGATTGGGCTTTAGAAAAGACAATGAATTTAAATTGCTTTGGGTAATGGACTTCCCATTATTTGAATATGCAGAAGAAGACAATCGCTGGGTTGCCAGACACCATCCCTTTACCTCTCCAAAACCTGATGAGATAGAGATCATGATCAACAACAATCCACTGATTGAAAATGCAGAAAAATACTTGGAGCACCCTTATTCCAATATCAAGGCCAATGCCTATGACATGGTATTAAATGGAAACGAAATTGGAGGTGGTTCTATTAGGATATACCAGCGCAATTTGCAAGAAAAAATGTTTGCTGCTTTGGGCATGAGTGAAGAAGAAGCCTTACACAAATTTGGCTTCTTATTGGGTGCCTTTGAATATGGCGCACCTCCACATGGTGGACTAGCTTTTGGCTTTGACAGGCTTTGCGCCATTTTGGGGGGTAGCGAGAGTATTCGTGACTTTATTGCATTCCCTAAAAACAATTCTGGGCGTGATGTGATGCTAGACGCGCCAAGTACTATTGATGAGAAACAATTCACCGAATTGCAAATCAAACTAAACATACAATAAGGTCTTAGCAATTTTTTAGAAAATATACTTGATAAAAATAAAAGCGGCTCAATTGTTGAGCCGCTTTCTTATTAGTCAGGGGGGGGAATTTCAGATTAGTGGTCTATTTTTAGAAATGCATTTGGAATGAATATTTTCTTAGTATTTTAAATTTGTCAAATATATTCCTCTAATAAAGGACATGATGCCAATAATAGCCCAATTTCTATTAAAAATTCAGCAGAAACAAGGTAGAAATGACGATTTTGTTTGACTATTTTTTAGCTAGTTTTCAAATTCGTCCTTTCCCAATCGTTTTTATCCTTAATTTAGATAAGGTTGCTTGTCAAGCCATAACTAGCTGACACGCAACCTTTTTTTGTAACTGACCATACAAAACAATGCTTATGATGGGAAAGGCCCTATTTAACAATTACCCGATTGTATCCCATATTTGGGACGAGATGAAAAGTAATGATGGAATAAGACAGCAATACTATTCTATTTATGAAACGGGCAGCCAATTGAGTTTGGAGCAATTAGAACAGAAACACAAACTGGCTGCTGAACTATTTATGAGCCAGGGTATCACATTTACCGTATACAGTGAAAATGAGGGAATTGAGCGAATTTTCCCTTTTGACATTATTCCCAGAATCATTACTGGAACCGAATGGAACCATATTGAAAAAGGGATTCAACAACGAATTAAGGCATTAAACCTTTTTTTGAAAGATATATACAATGAGCAAGAAATTGTAAAAGCTGGTATTATTCCTGCGGATTTAATTGCTTCTTGCCCACACTTTACCCGTGAAGTTTTTGGGATAAAAGTGCCTTTTGACATTTATGTACATATAGCTGGGATTGACTTAATTAGAGGAGACGATGGTACTTTTTATATTTTAGAAGACAATTTAAGAACACCTTCAGGTGTCTCTTATATGTTGGAAAATAGAGAAGTTACCAAGCGCATCTTTCCCAACCTTTTGGCAGATAATAATGTTCGGATGATTAACAATTATCCATTGTTATTACATGATAACTTGGTTCATTTAGCGCCAAGACAAAATGCCAATCCTACAGTAGTATTACTTACACCCGGCATGTATAATTCTGCTTATTTTGAACATACTTTTTTGGCTAGACAAATGGGGATTCAATTAGTAGAAGGCCGGGATTTGTTGGTGGACAATCAGAAAGTGTATATGAAAACCACAGCTGGTTTAAGACAAGTAGACGTAATCTACAGAAGAATTGATGACGAGTTTTTAGACCCATTGGTTTTTAGGCCAGATTCTGCACTGGGTGTTCCTGGTTTAATAAGTGCTTATAGAAAAGGAAATGTAGCTATTGTAAATGCATTGGGTAATGGCGTGGCCGATGACAAGGCTGTTTACGCATATGTTCCAGACATGATTAAATATTATCTGAACGAGGATATTATCCTACCCAATATTCCCACCTATCACATGAATAATGATGCAGAAAGGGAACATGTTTTCAAAAACATGCACAAGATGGTGATCAAAGAAACCAATCAATCTGGTGGTTATGGCATGGTTATGGGTAACAGTGCTACAGAAGCTGAAATGGAAAAAGCTAAAGTAAATATCTTGGCTAATCCGCGCGGATTTATTGCTCAACCCATTATCCAGTTGTCAACCGTACCTTGCCTAATAGACGGCAAATTACAACCCAGACACGTGGATCTGCGCCCTTATTCTCTTTGTGGTCCTAATGGCATTGAGGTTGTTGCTGGAGGCCTAACAAGGGTTGCCCTAAGAGAGGGTTCATTAGTGGTAAATTCTTCACAAGGGGGTGGCAGTAAAGACACATGGGTAGTAGACACACCCAACCTTTAATTTTAATCAATTGTAGCACTTGAAACAAAGACTATGTTAAGTAGAATAGCCGACTCACTTTATTGGTTGCACCGTTATATGGAACGCGCAGATGGAATGCTCCGTTTGATGAAAACCAGTTATATCTTATCTTTTGATAAAGTACAAGCCAGTGGAATGACTTGGGAACCTGCTTTAAAAATTTTTACTTCTTTAAATCAACAAGAAGTAGAACAATTAAAAAAGGATAATACTGCTGCATTAAAATACTTGTTAATTGATACCAAGAATACCAACTCTTTAAAAGTTATTATTACAAGAGCTAGAGAAAACGCAAGAGGTGTTCAAGATCAAATTACCAAAGAGGTTTGGGAGCAGATGAACCTCATCTATCATCAGGTTAATCAACCAGGGATTGCTGAAAAAATTACTGGTCCAGACGCCATTCTAATCATTGATGCCTTTATCAATAGTAGTGACCAATTCTGTGGTATCACTGATAGTACCATGCCTAGGGGTCAGGGTTGGAATTATATGAATTTGGGAAAACAAACAGAAAGATGCTTGCTCACAGCAGAATTTACCCATTTCTATTTTAAGAAAACGGGTTTTGACTTTAAAAATGAACAGGATATTCTTTTTTGGAGAAGCCTTTTATTGGCTTTATCAGGTTATGAGCTGCATTTGAAAAATTATAGCAACCAGCACCATAACTACAATGTAGCCCAACAATTGCTATTTGATAAGAACTTCCCCAGATCCGTTTATTATGCTTTGGACAGGGCTAACAAATATTTAAACGATATTGCAGCTTCTAACCCTGTGGAAGGCAGCATTCAATTGAGCCGTTCCTTTGGCCGATTATACAGTTCTGTAAAATTTGCTGATTTGGAATTGGTAGAAAGAGAAGGGTTAGAAAACTATCTGATTTATGTACGGAAGGAATTAAACGAATTTAGCCGTGACTTAGGCAGAACCTATTTCTCTTATTCTTAAACAGTTTAGCGCATGTCCGTTTTTACGATACATCATATTACCAGATACGACTATGATAGACCAGTTAAGGAAAGTGTGAATGAAATCAAGATTTTTCCATTTGTTTCTCCTGAGCTAGAAGTCTTACACCAAGAACTGATCATTACAGGCCAACCAGAAGTACTCAGTTTTACCGATTATTGGGGTAATAAAACTGGTTGCTTTAACCTTTTGCAACCCCATAAAGAAATGGTGATAGAGAGCAAATTAACGGTTAGAACCGCCATCGCCCCGGAACCAACTATTGCTTTACCTAGTTATGTGGCAGACTTGGAAAAAGCAATTGGAAATGACCTGCACTTGTTGGAGTTAGTCAGAACATCTCCAAGCAGCTCTGAATCATTAATGAAGTCTTATATAGCCAGTTTTTTCAGACCAGATAAAACTATTGACCAAATTGTAAAAGACTGTTGTGCCTTTATTTTCACTGACTTCACCTATATCAAGGGTATTACTACCATTGAAACAACTGTGGATGAAATTGTGGCTCAAAAAGCTGGAGTTTGCCAGGATTTTGCCCATGTAATGCTTGAACTGCTCAGAATGATTGGGATTCCTTCAAGATATGTTAGTGGTTATATCTGCCCTTATAAAAATGGGATGCGCGGAGAAGGTGCTACACATGCTTGGATAGAAGCTTTTGTACCCAACCACGGTTGGATAGGGATTGACCCTACCAATAATGTTTGGGCAACCAATAACCACGTAAAATTAGCTGTGGGAAGAGACTTCTCTGATTGTACTCCTGCAAAAGGTACTTTTAAAGGACCTGCCAGGCAATCGCTATCGGTATATGTATCTGTTGGATACGAAGACGGTCAAGTATTTGAAGAAATCAATGCAGTTAAAATGCAAAAACAGTCCGCGTTAGAGGAGGCAGAACTAATTATTGATAACTTTGCAGGGCAACAACAACAATAGCTGCCTGTCATGAATCAAATTACCTTATTTAGGATTCTTAGTTTTCTCCTTTTGCCCATAGCGCTTTTTTTTATTGTAATGGACCTGATAGCCATCATTATGGCCCTTGGTAATCCAAGTCTTTTATTTCCTGTTTTCCTATTAACGGGAATGATTATTTACGTATTTACTTCCTTTTATTTTCTAATGATGGGTCTTAATAGAAATCAAGTATTAGGAGCAAACGTTAAGGATTGGATTAAAGTAAATGCTTATGTAACCCTATTTCTTGGATTTCAATTCATGCTAATTTCTGTAAGCATCTTTTTTATGGGAGAAGCTAGTCTAAATGATTTTGCAGAAAAAGCCATGGCTGGACAACCCAATATGCCCAGCCAAATGAACACTGGTTTATTTTTGAAAATGCTAAAAGGAATGGCCTATTTTTTCTTTTTCCTTTCTCTAGCCTTACTAGTGCATATCAATATCTGTTTCAAGTTATTGAAACAATATGCCAGCTTGTTTTTACAAAAGGCTGATTAATAACCGCTGTACAATTTCCTGATTAAAAGACCCTACATTTTAGTACTTTGCTATTGTGAACAGGAGTATTCCATTAGCAGAAAGAATCAGGCCTACCACCCTTGATGATTTGATTGGTCAAGAACACTTGACTGGAAAGGGTAGTATTTTACGCAATGCCATTGAAAACGGTAGAATCCCATCTATGATTTTATGGGGCCCACCAGGGGTTGGAAAGACCACCATTGCCAATATTATTGCACATAACTTACAAGTTCCCTATTTTCAGTTAAGTGCTATCAGCAGTGGGGTAAAAGAAGTAAGAGAAGTAATTGAAACAGCCAAAGAACAAATAGGTTCTATTCTATTTATTGATGAGATACACAGATTCAACAAAGGACAACAAGATGCGTTGCTGGGAGCCGTTGAAAAAGGCATTATCACGCTAATTGGCGCAACTACAGAGAATCCCAGTTTTGAAGTAAATAGTGCCTTGCTGAGCAGGTGTCAGGTATATGTGCTCAAAACATTAGACCAGGATGGCTTGGTTAGACTTTTGCACCAGGCTTTGGAAAAAGATTCCTTTATGCAATCCCTTCAATTAGCATTGCAAGAAACAGAAGCCATGATTCGCATTTCTGGTGGAGACGCCAGAAAATTATTGAACTTATTTGAACTGGTGGCAAATTCAATTCCAGCATCTGCCCAAAAACTAGACGGATTTACACCTATAACAGATACCCTTGTCATGCAAGTTGCACAGAACAAAATTGCACTCTATGATAAACAGGGGGAACAACATTATGACATCATTTCTGCCTTTATCAAAAGCATGCGTGGGAGTGACCCCAATGGGGCTATGTATTGGTTGGCACGAATGATTGAAGGTGGCGAAGACGTAAAATTTATAGCTAGAAGAATGCTCATTTTTGCAAGCGAAGATATTGGCAATGCCAATCCCAATGCGCTTTTGATGGCCAATAGTTGTTTTGATGCTGTTGCAAAAATAGGCTATCCAGAAAGTAGAATTATATTGTCACAATGCGTTACTTATTTGGCTTCATCGCCTAAAAGCAATGCTGCGGTTGTTGCTATTATGGAGGCACAAAAAGCAGTGCAACAATATGGAGACCAACCAGTTCCCTTGCATATTCGAAATGCCCCAACCAAGTTGATGAAAGACATGGACTATGGAAAAAATTATCAGTATTCACACTTGGGTCAAGGCAATTTTATAGAACAGGAATACTTACCCGCACCCTTGGTTGGAAAGAAATTTTATGATCCAGGAAACAATGCAAGGGAAAACGAATTAAGAAAATTTTTAAAAGACCGTTGGAAAGACAAATACCATTATTGATCACAACAAATACCCACATGAAAAAACAAATTATTTGCTGCCTCTTGGCCATTTCATTTTTACAAGCAAAAGCGCAAACCACCATTAACCGTGATGCATCCATTGCGTCAATGGTTAAAGAAGTATCCGCTGATTCTTTGGAATCCTATATTAGACAAATGGTTTCTTTTGGCACAAGGAATACCATGAGTGCTGCCAATGACCCCAAGAGAGGGATTGGTGCCGCAAGAAATTGGGTATTGAATAAGTTCAACAGTTTTGCAAAATCTTCTGGCGGAAGACTAACCGCTTTTATTGATACCACTACTTTGCAAGCGGATAAAAGAAGGATTGATACCGCTACCCTATTGGGCAATGTGGTAGCTACTTTAAAAGGAACTGACCCCAATGACAAACGTATTTTCCTGATCAGTGGGCATTTAGACAATATGCGCGGAAGCCCAACAGATAGAATTGGAGACGCTCCCGGAGCTAATGATGACGGTAGTGGTTCCGCAGCCGTATTGGAATGCGCTCGGATCATGAGCAAACAAAGCTTTCCAGCCACCATCATTTTTGTGACTGTTAGTGGAGAGGAACAAGGATTACTAGGCGCCTACTATATGGCCAATAAATTCAAAAAAGACAGTACGCGTATTGAAGCAGTGTTGAACAATGATATCATGGGTAGCAATAATAGCAATGAAACCAATATCATTGACAATACCAGAATCAGGGTATTCTCAGAAGGCTTACCTGCATATGAAACAGAAAAAGCTGCCAAACAAATTAGACAATTGGGCTTGGAAAATGATGGCAAAGCCCGTCAGCTTGCACGATATGTAAAGGAAATTGGCGAGCGCTATGTAGAGAACCTAGAAGTAGTATTGATATATAGAAATGACCGATTCCTGCGTGGTGGAGACCATACGCCATATGTAGAAAATGGTTATGCTGCGGTACGTATTTCAGAAATGAATGAGAATTATAATCACCAACACAAAGACGTTGAAAAAAAGAATGGCATCCAGTATGGCGACCTTCCAGAATTCATGGACTTTGAATACCTACGCAAGAACACGGCCATGAACCTGTCTAACTTGGCCAATTTAGCCAAAGCTCCAGCCATGCCAGAAGACGTAAAAATAGAGGTGAGAAAATTATCTAACTATGCTTATCTCAGTTGGTCAGCTCCTAAAACAGGAAAAGTAAAAGGCTATTATATTTTACAAAGAGAAACCACCAGTTCTTTTTGGCAGAAGAAATACTTTACAACTGACAAAGAATACTTACTGCCTTTTTCAAAAGACAATTACTTCTTTGCTGTACAATCGGTCAACGAAAATGGCAATGAAAGTTTACCAGTAGTACCGGGAATTGGACGTTAGTGCGATTAATCGCACTAACGAAGTCAAAAGTCAAAAATCAAAAGTCAAAAAAAGGGCTGATTACTGTATAATAAAAAACAGTAATCAGCCCTTAATCTTTTTTCAAACCCATTTTTTAAAGTACCGGAACTTTAAATTTTTTCACTGCAATCCTTTTGACTTTTTACTTTTTATACTGCAGGTCTTTTTAATTTTGAATTTTTATTCTGCAGTCTTTTTGACTTTTGACTTTTGACTTTTTAATTTTGACTTTTCATTGGCACTAATCGCTCAGCAATTTTTTGGCCTTGCTCTGCACCTCGTTCACCGCCCTCGTGGTATTCTGCGTCTTCGTTTACGTCCCAGAGATCATATAATTCCTGACCTGCAATAATATTCTTAGCAGCTAGCATAGCTGTCATCATACTATGGTCTTGGTTATTGTATTTGTGCATGCCGTTACGACCAACCAAATACAGACCTGGATAGGCTTTCAGTGCCTCTCTTACGTCTTCTACATTTTGTTTATAGTCTTGGTCATACACCGGATAGGCCTTTGGTTGACGCACAACATATCCGTCTACCACAGCAGCACCGGTGGTTAAACCAATCTGCTCAATTTCTTTTTTACCAAGATTTATCAAGGTCTCATCAGAACTGGTCCAAAGCCCATCTCCTTCAAAACAGAAATACTCCAGTCCATAACAAGCCATCTCGGGATCTGGGACCATATAGGGACTCCAGGATTTGAAATTCTGGATTCTACCAACCTGAACACTGGGATCATGAATATAAATCCAGTTATCCGAAAATGCGTCTTCGTCTTTACAAATCAAAACCACGGTTACAAAATCGCGATAGCCCAATTGCTGTGATGACTGCAAAGGCTTAGCTGGAAATTGAGGTGCCACAGTTGGAATCAATTCCCGCATTGGAGCAGATGAAAGTACATAATCAAATCCTTCAAATGTTCTTTGATCATTGGTATGCACGGTCCATTTACCGTCTGCTTGGGCAATGTCTTTTACACCGGTATTCATTTCAACTTGTACACCCAGCGCCAAACATTTTTGGGTACAAACCTCCCACATCATACCGGGTCCTTTTTTGGGATAGCGGAATGAATCAATTAAGGTTTTAATCACTTTGTCTTTGGAACCTGCAGCTGGCTTTGACTTGAACAATGCATTCCAAATGGCTGAACTCAAAGACAAGCCTTTGATTCTTTGTGCCGCCCAATCAGCGGATATTTCATTACAAGGAATCCCCCACACCTTTTCAGTATAGGTTCTAAAAAAAATATTGAAAAGTCGCTTTCCAAATTGATTGGTTACCCAGTCTTCAAAATTGGTTGGATTTTTAACTGGAAAAACTTTGGCTTGTAAATAACTCATCACACAAAGAAAGCTTTCCCAGATGCCCAATTTCATCAGGGCTTCAAAAGCCACTAATGGATAAGAGAAAAATTTCTTGTTATAGTAGATACGTGAACTTCTTGGACGTTCCAACATTTCATCGCCTAAGATTTCTGTCCAAAAATCTTCTACTTCTTTAGATTTTGAAAAGAAACGATGACCACCAATATCAAAACTATAACCCTTGTAGGTTTCAGTTCTAGATATACCACCCACGTATTTTGGGTCTTTTTCAAAAACCACTACCTGCTGATTGGCCTTACCCAATAAATAGGCTGCGGTTAATCCTGCCGGTCCAGCACCAATAATGGCAACTTTTTTTTGCATAAATTTGATTCTCGGAGATGACTACTTACGTTTTGCAAGGCTGCAAAGGTGTAAAAATATTGTGGTTCTACCATTAGTTTTGTAAACGAATCAAGGAATTTAAGATAAGAATAAGAACAAAATGACCAAAAAAAGCTATCAATGGGAGCTAACACGCTTTCAAGATTTGAAAAATGAAGACCTATACCTGCTTTTACAATTAAGGATTGAAGTGTTTATTATAGAACAAAATTGCATTTTTCAGGACCTAGATGGTAAAGATCGGGCTTGCCATCATTTATTAGGATGGGATGACTCAACCCTTGTTGCAGGAGCTAGAATTGTACCTCAAGGGGTTTCTTATCCTGACTTCCCATCAATTGGCAGGGTGGTAAACAGACAAACTTATAGGGGCAAGGGTGCTGGCAAAGAGTTGATGCAAGAAGCCATAGCACATTGCATTGCCTTGTACGGCGATATAGGCATTAAAATTGGGGCGCAATATTATTTGAAAGGCTTCTATGAGTCTTTGGGTTTTGTTGCCACGGGCGATATCTATGATGAGGATGGAATTGATCATATTAAGATGATAAGACCAGTGGGCTTATAAAAACAAACCCCAATCATCTTCAAAACTGTCTTTTTCATAAGTGGTGACCCATACACGAAAAAATTGTCTGAATTGGTCTAAAGATTCTTCAATGACTTGTTTATATGCTTCATCGGCCCAACCCTTGAGTACAGCAAAATTGATTTGTTCCATCATCTGCCTGCAATTGCTTCTAATGATTGCGGCGTTTTCCATTTTTAGGGTGTATGATTCCACACTTACTGCACCAATAATCTTTGGTGCTATAATCATGGCATTTTGGTAAATCAATGATTTGGTGGTTGATTGGTGGGTGCCATCGTTGTCGTCTGCCAAGTTTTCTGCAAATGCAACTATTAAACCAAATAGTTCTCTCCAATGTTTATACAAATCTCTGGCAGCCAAAATTCCAGGTGCATTCTTCCATGCTTCGCCATGTAGGTTCATCCGTTTACTGAAACGGTTTTCGTCCCATTCCGGCAGAAAATTGAGTTGTTCCAAATCCATGGCAACTATTTTAAACCCAATTCTATTTTCAAGAATCGAGCGGTATGACTCTCCTTGTTTTTGACCATTTGTTCGGGCACACCTTCAAACAGAACTCTTCCTCCTCCGTCACCACCTTCAGGCCCAAGATCAATAATATGGTCCGCCACTTTTATCACGTCTAAATTGTGTTCAATCACCAAAACCGAATTACCTCTGTCTACTAATTTGTTTAGAACATCTAACAAATGCTGTATGTCTTGAAAATGCAAACCGGTGGTGGGTTCATCTAAGATATAAAAAGTTTTGCCAGTATCCTTTTTCCCTAATTCAGTGGCCAATTTTACGCGTTGCGCCTCTCCGCCACTAAGGGTTACAGCAGACTGCCCAAGGGTAATATATCCTAGTCCAACGTCTTGTAAAACTTTAATCTTCCGGTAAATAAAAGGTACGGCCTGAAAAAAATCACAGGCTTCATCTACCGTCATGTTTAATACATCGCTGATAGATTTCCCCTTGTATCTAATTTCTAGGGTTTCTCGATTATAGCGTTTACCATTACATTTTTCGCAATGCACATAAACATCTGGTAAGAAATTCATTTCTATAGTTCGCATTCCTCCCCCTTCACACATATCACACCTACCGCCTTTTACATTAAAGGAAAATCGCCCTGCGTTATAACCCCTAATTTTTGCTTCTGGAACAGCAGCGAACAAGGTTCTGATTTCTGTAAAAAAGCCGCAGTAAGTGGCTGGATTACTTCTAGGTGTTCTACCAATTGGAGACTGATCAATTTCAATGACTTTATCTATATGTTCCAAACCCTTGATGCTCTTATATTCCATGGCAATGGCCTTGCTATTATAGCAATGCTTTGACAATAATGGATACAGTGTTTCATTAATAAGGGTTGATTTGCCAGAACCACTCACACCACTCACAACTACTAATTTTCCCAAAGGAATTTCAACAGAAACTTGTTTTAAGTTATTGCCATTGGCCCCTTTTATTTCTAATGATTTGCCATTCCCCTTTCTTCTTTCTTCAGGGACGGGAATTGACTTCTCACCATTGAGGTATTGAGCTGTATCTGAATGGCTGAGCAATACTTCTTGTGGTGTTCCTGCTGCTACAATGCGTCCGCCATGAATCCCTGCTTTGGGACCAATGTCTACCAAATAATCGGCCGCCATCATAATATCTTTATCGTGTTCTACTACCAAAACACTATTCCCAATATCGCGCAAGTTTTGAAGCGCCATGATTAATCGGTGATTATCTCTTTGGTGTAAACCAATAGAGGGTTCATCCAACACATAAGTAATACCTTGTAATTGAGATCCTATTTGTGTTGCCAATCTAATTCGCTGGGACTCTCCCCCACTAAGGGTTCTTGAAGGTCTATCTAAAGAAAGATAAGTAAGACCAACATCTAACAAAAATTGCAAACGTTCCCTAATTTCTTTGAGAATGTCTTTGGCAATGGCATTCTGTTTTTTACTGAGTCTTTTTTCAATGCCATCAAACCAGACAATCAATTTATCTAAGTTTAAATGACTCAATTCTGCAATATTCTTTTCGTCTACTTTGAACCAAAGACTTTCTTGTTTCAATCGCGCACCATTACAAGAACCACATTTTTTTAGCTCCATGAATTGCTCTACCCATTCACGCAAACCTTCAGAACTACCATTTCCAGCAAACCATCGTTTGAGCATGGGTATGATGCCTTCAAAATCTCCTTCATAAGTTGCCGATGCCAACATGTCTTCATCCATCTCTAAAGCATCCAAACTGGGACCCTCTGAATTTCCGTACAACAAAATATTTAAAGAAGCTGTACTCATTTCTTTGATGGGCTTATCTAAATTTATTTTGTGTTTCTTTGCTAGTGTTTCCACGCTGCGAAACATATGTGCATCACGCTGTTCGCCCAAAGGAGCAATACCACCTGCTTTTACGCTAAGCGATGGGTCTGGCAAAACAGCTTCCATACTAATACTATAGACATTGCCCAAACCTTTACATGTAGGACAAGCGCCATAAGGTGAGTTAAAAGAAAATGCATTGGGCGATGGTTCTTCATAACTGATACCAGTGTCTTCGCACATGAGTTGCTTGGAATACTGCACCAATTTATTAGAGTCATTCACCAATAAGAACAATAGATCTTTTCCTGTTTTCAAAGTTTGCTGTACACTTTGACTTAATCGCAGTTTCATATCTGGTGTAACCGATAATCGGTCTACCACTACTTCAATATCATGAATCTTATAACGGTCTAATTGTAATTTGGGTGTGAGGTCCATCACTTCCCCATCAACACGTACTTTTAAATACCCTTTCTTTCGAATGTCTTCAAAGAGTTCTCTATAATGTCCTTTTCTACCCCTGATTAATGGAGCCAATAAGGAAATTTTTTTGTTGGAGAATCTTTCAACAATATTTTCAACAATCTCTTCCTCACTAAACTTAACCATTTTTTTGCCGGTGTTGTAGCTATAGGCTTCGCCTACTCTAGCAAACAACAAACGCATGAAATCATAGACTTCTGTTACGGTTCCAACCGTTGACCTAGGATTTTTATTGGTGGTTTTTTGTTCAATAGAAATCACTGGACTTAGACCCGTAATTTTATCAACATCTGGCCTTTCCATATCGCCCATAAATTGGCGGGCATAGGCACTAAAACTTTCCATATACCTTCGTTGTCCTTCATTGTAAATGGTGTCAAACGCTAAGGACGATTTTCCACTACCACTCACACCGGTAAAGACCACCAATTTGTTTTTAGGAATACTGATGTCTAGGTTTTTTAAATTGTGTTCCCTAGCCCCAAATACCTCAATGAATTCCAAAGAAGGTTGGCCAGTTGGCTCTTCAATTATAACGGATGCTGATTTTTTCTTTGCCATGCTGATTTGTGGAATGTAAAAGTACAAACAATGCCCAAGCCAATAAGTTTTAAAAAGCCAAATTTCCCTTTGGATTTCCCCTGGGAATCTTTTATTGAGCATGTCAATGAATTTTTTTTTAGGCTGAAACCCTTTACAGAACTGAGTTTCATTTTTATTCCTACTAATATTATAGACTTTTATTTGGAAAATTGCATCCATCGCCATTATCTTTGCGATAGTTCTTTAAGATAACTTATCAAGAAAGGCAGAGGGATTTGGCCCAATGAAGCCTTGGCAACCCATGTAGTTACTCAACTATATGAAGGTGCCAACTCCAGTACCCATGGGTACAGAGATAAGTCAGAGTAAAAGTTTGTTATTTTTCCCGTATGGGTATGATATAATTGCAAGCTCATCTGACTTACCGGATGAGCTTTTTTATTGCCCCTAGGGCAGAAAAGTTCCGGTAAGCAGACTCTACAGATTCCAAGAAAGTTGTTGCAAAGGCAGTATTTAAAACATTTTAAAAACAGCCAAATGAGCAGTATTACCGAATTGATTCACAGCATTCCAGTTGACCCATTAACCGGCGCTATTTCAGTACCTATTTATCAAACATCCACTTTTGTTCAGGATGCACCAGGCCTAAATAAAGGTTATGATTATTCACGTTCTAATAACCCAACAAGGGCGGTACTAGAACAATTGATTGCCAAATTAGAAAAAGGTAGTACCGGCTTGGCATTTGCCAGTGGATTGGCTGCCATTGATTGTGTGATTAAACTGCTAAAGACTGGGGATGAAATTGTAGCAGTAGATGATATTTATGGCAGTGCATTTAGATTATTTGGTTCCGTTTACGAGCAATTTGGCATTAAAGTGCATTGTCTATTGGTCTTGAAGAATCCGAAGACCTGATAGAAGATTTGGATCAAGCTTTTCAAAAGTCAACCATTACAAAAACAACAAGTTTATACGAAACAGCAATAGCTTAATTGAAACAACAAGTAAATAAGAAACAGCAACAGTTTAATTGAAATAACAAGTATGGAAACGCACAAGAAGTTAACTATTGGATTATTTGGATTTGGAGTAGTTGGAGAAGGTTTGTACAAGGTTTTGCAACAAACTCCTTCTCTCAATGCTAGTATTAAAAAAGTCTGTATCAAACACCCTGGCAAACAAAGAAATGCACCGGACGAATTGTTTACAACTGTCAAGGAAGACATTTTACAAGACGCAGAAATTAATGTAGTGGTAGAAGTAATTGATGATGCTGACGCAGCATTTGAGATTGTAAGCATTGCATTGAGGGGCGGTAAAGCGGTGGTTAGTGCCAGTAAAAAAATGATTGCTGAGCATTTGCCAGAGATTCTTCAATTGCAACAAGAAACAGGCCTACCCTTTCTGTGTGAAGCAGCTGCCTGCGCTTCTATTCCAGTAATTCGCAATCTAGAAGAATATTATGATAATGACCTTTTGCATAGCATCAAAGCCATTGTAAATGGTTCTACCAATTTTATCCTCACAAAAATGTTCGAGGACAAATTAGATTTCCAATCCGCGCTGCTACTAGCCAAGCAATTGGGTTTTGCAGAAAGCAACCCCAAACTAGATATGGAAGGATATGACGCAGTAAATAAATGGTCTATTCTCTTAAACCATGCTTACGGAATTGTAGAACATCCTGACAATATTTTGTTTACAGGCATTCAAAATATTCAATTAAGTGACGCTTTGGTTGCCAAGGAAAAAGGGCTGGATATTAAATTGATAGGACAGGCCAAAAAACTAAAAAATGGTAAGGTAGCCGCTTTTGTATTGCCCCAGTTTATTAAAAACGGGGACCCATTGTCATTTGTAAAAAACGAATACAATGGGG
>Ga0136644_10000360_pt1 | contig 36335 bp, 34 predicted proteins | sample C_130820_EF_Meta_FD_94780 | JGI IMG/M metagenome (GOLD analysis project Ga0136644, IMG submission 94780) | Freshwater microbial communities from Lake Croche, Canada to study carbon cycling - C_130820_EF_MetaG (v2) (version 2) | ecosystem: Environmental > Aquatic > Freshwater > Lake | place...
GTAAGAGAAATCGGCATACATCAACATTTTTATTTTTATATGGTTTGCTTTTCCTCAGTTTTATTTGCTTTTTACTCTTCAATTTTTTTTTTCCTCACACATTTCACTTTTTACTGAATATTTTATATTGGGGCTGGTCGCCCCAGTAAAACCCCACATATAAGGGGACTTCGCCCCCATAATAAATAATTACTCAAAAAAAGATATATAATATATTATAATATATTATGAGCAATAATATTCAACCACTATTAATGTATAAACCATATAATTTGGCGGTATTATTAACATTTTATTCACCCCTTATAGTATCTATTTCTATAATTAGTTTATCATTCGTATTTCAAAACTTTAAAGGATTAATATATTTAGTTTGGTTAATAATATTCACGTGTATTAGAAGTTTTTGTATAGAACTATCTGGTTCAAAACCATTAAATTTTAGTGAGAATGATTTATGCACGATGATTCAATATAGTAAATATGGTAATAACACATTTAGTATGTTCTTTATATCATTTAGCTTATTTTATATTTGTGCTCCTATGTTTATAAATAAAGATATAAATTATTTCTTATTGAGTGGATTTATATTTTACTATTTATTAGATTTGGGAATAAGATATTATAGTAAATGTATAAATGTTATTTCATCGGTTATACTAGATACATTACTTGGTGTGTTGTGTGGTGTTATATCTACGATGACTATGTATTCAACAAAAACCCAACAATATTTATTTTTTAATGAAACATCATCAACAAAAGATATATGTTCTTTACCTTCTAAACAAACGTTTAAATGTTCATTATATAAGAATGGCGAATTAGTGTCAAGTTCTAACTATTAAAATTATTTATATTAGAGACTAACCATTTTTTAAATTGTTTAATAATTAATTGCCTTTGAAGATTATCTGCTAAAAGTTTCATATTTCCACTAGTTTTATAAACTTGTATAAAATTATTATATGAGTTTATTAAGTTAAAATTACGATATGATGATATATTTTGAATGTTAAATAATTGTTTTTTATTTCGTTTATTAACTATATTGTGAAAGACATATAGGAGTTGTTTTAAATCTTCTTTGGTTTGTATATGATTGAAATTAACTTTTGAGAAAAAAATGCTACCGTGTCTAGAACAATCAGGGCAAGGAAGGTTAGATGTTATTGACCTAATAAAATTAATAATATCATTTTTAACATTACTAAAATTATCATCTTTAATTTTTTCAATTAAGGTATGAAAAAAAATCCATGTTGGTGGTCCCCATATTTTAGTTGACATAATATTATATGTAAAAGATAATAAATATAAAGACTATTTTTAAAATAAAATATATGTCAAAATATATTATTGAAGGAAACATAAATTTTTATGATGAATTAAACAAAATAGATGTTGATGATAATAATGATGACACCAATTTATGTCTTATTACAGGGTTATCACTTACAAATGATTTTGTTGAACTTAACTGTGGACACAAGTTTAATTATGAACCATTATATTATGATATATTAAATCATAAGACTAAGTTAAATTTTATGGAAAAAAAACCATTAAAGAGTTATGAATTAAGATGTCCTTATTGTAGAAATATTCAAAATAAATTATTACCGTTTTATTCAAAATCAAATTTTAAAAAGGTAAAAGGAGTAAATTATTATAATTGTAAGAGAGAATTATTTAATTTAAAATGTTGGAGGATTGGTATTTGTGATTATGAAACAAACAAAGAAATTATAAATGATAATGATGATAAAATAATAGTAGTAGAAAAATGTAACGAAACAAAAGTTATAAATTTTGATATTTTGAAGAAGTCCTATTGTTGTTTACACAAAAACGATGCTATTAATAATTTTTTGAAAGCGGAAAAAGAAAATAAGAAAACAGAAAAAGAAAATAAGAAAACAGAAAAAGAAAATAAGAAAACAGAAAAAGAAAATAAGAAAATAGAAAAAGAAAATAAGAAAACAGAAACAAATAAAACAATAGATGTTGATAGTGTTTTAAGTTGTAGTCATGTATTAACAAAAGGAAAAAATAAAGATAGTTGTTGTTCGGGAAAAATTTATAAAGATAATTTGTGTATAAGACATTATAAAAAATTAATATAAAAGAATAATAATATATAAAATATTATGGAAACAAAAGAAGAATTAGTAAATAATATAAAAGAATGGATTAAAAATGATAATGAAATTGCTAAGTTCCAGAAAGATTTAAAGGAATTAAAAAATAGAAAAAAAACAATTTCCGAGTCATTAGTAAATGTTATGAAGAAAAATAGTTTGGATTGTTTTGATATAAATGGTGGAAGTTTAGAATTAAAAAGAAATAAGGTAAAAAAACCAATTAATGCGAAAACATTAATAAATACATTAAAGCAATATTATAATAATGATGAACAAGCAGAAGAAATAACAAAGTTTGTAATGGAAAAGAGAGAAGAAGTAATAAAAGAAACAATTAAACGTAAAATAGATAAATAAAGTAATATAAAATATAATTATTTAAATAAAATCTCATTTATTTATTTAAGTAATGTTGCCCCGAAGTTCGCATAATATGTTTATTTCAGATTTAAATAAAAAAGAGTATGTGTTTAATAATAATTTTTTAGAGTTTATTGATAATGAGGATGATTATGATGATGATTTTGATGATGATTATATTAATGATAACATAAAGTCATTAAACGAAAGTATAAATTACTTATTAGAAAGTAATAATATAAAGGAAGAAATAAGTAATGTAAAATATAATGCTTTAAATTTATTAAATACTAGCGATGATTTTTTAGATATGAATAGTGATAGTTTAGTTATAAATATTTGTGCTTATCATATAAATACAATTAATGATGCACCATTTTTACAATTTTTTTTACAAAAAAAGAATGAAAATAATGAAGAAATTTTTGACTTTCCAAAATTCAAATATATAAGTCAAGAAAATGCTATTTCAAAAAGTATAAGTTTAATGAATATATTATGTATATCATATTATAAAAATATAAAATATGAATATAATGGTTATTTATATTATGAAAAAAATATATATTTATTTTTTGATTGTAGTAATTTGAATATAGAAAGTGTTAAATTAAATAGAAATAATGAATTATGGTTGGTATTATTAGATGAAATATTAAATCACAAAAACGTATGTAATTTCAAAGTATCGGATGAAGTAATAAACTTTTTTATGAATAATAATGATTTTATATATTTACAGGATAAAGAAAATAATAATTTAGAATTGCCCATAGTAGCATATAGTAGTTGTTCAAAAAACAAAATAGATTTTACTTTAACATTTGGTGTTATAACTGAAAACAATAATGAACTTATGGGAAATTATTATTATTTTACTGATTATCAAAATTCAATAAAAAATGAAAATGATTGTTTAATACGATTAGCTATTTTTCTACGGAAGATGAAGGTTGTATTAAATAATGTAGATGATAATCACGATGAGTCTGTAATTACTAGAAATATGTTATTAGAGTATGATATTTTAAGTAAGGAATATAAAGATATTAAATTAAATATGAGAATATCAGATAGGGATGGTTTATGGTCTGATAATTACGATAGTGTTTATATAGGAAAAATTAAATTAGATGATGATAGTTATTTTAATAGAGGTCCATTATGGGTTATAAAAAATTATCAACAGCAGGTTCCATTATCGGGTCATTTGATAAATAAAAGTAATTAGAAAAATAATATTATTTATTTCTAAAATAATATTATATGTCAGTAATTTCTGTTATAGGTTTTTCTATAATAATAATTTATGTATTATTACAAATATTTAATTTTTATGGTATAGGACAAGATATTTATGGAATTTATTTAGCATTTACAATATTTATGATATTATCTATGGTCATATTACCAACTGGTGTTCCAACAGTTCTTTAAATATTTTAATTTATATCTAATAAGTCATTACAAGTGGTTTGTCTATTATTTTTTTGTCTAACTTGTTCTGTTAAATAGTCAATAGTTAATGTTTTATTATGTAATTTTTTTTGTTGATTTTCAATAACTTCTTTACTTTTAACCATTTCAATATAAAATTTTGATTCATATTTGAAAGCCATTTTTGATGGACTTTGGTTTTTGTATGCGTATTAAACTTACTGCTATTATCATATATTTTATCTCTCCTTGAACCACACGGACAAAACAATCCTATTCTTATAAAGGAGTATAATCAACGCTTGGTGTATATATATCAGGTGTAAGATTGAGTTCCATTAAATGTATATGATATGATATGTTTATTTCTTTATTTCTTTATTTTATGGATTAATAATAAATTATTGTCATAGTAATTAACTTGTGAAGGAATAGAAATTATTTTGAATGATAAATTCTTATATATATTTTCCCATTCTTTAATTTTATTTTCAAACAGGTATTTTTCTCTCAATAAAACATCTTCAATAATAAAATATCCATTTGGGTTTAATTTATGAATACTATTTTCAAAAAAACAAACATTAGCGTCGAATTGATGTAATCCATCATCAATAATAATGTCAAAGTTTTCTTTCAACTCATTATTACTCCACATATTTTGAATAATTAGAGGATTAGTTTGGTCGCAAAAGAAGGTTTTAATTCTATTAGTTTTAAATAAAATATTTTTGTCTATATCAGCACCAAATATATAAGATTTCTGAAAAAATTCGGACCATCCATATAGTGAAGCACCAGAGTTTGCGTTTAATCCCATATTAGACTCAATATTTACATTATTAGTTCCCATTCCAAGTTCAAATATTCTTAATGGTAGATGTTTCAAATGTTTGAATAAATGAAAATAAAAAGTAGTATAGTTGTGCCATGATTCCTCAATATTATAATGACCTTTGTCGCTTTTATATCTCCCCATTATTTCACATAAAGTTGTGCTATTTTTTTCATCAAACGAATAGTTCATAATATTAGAATGATATAATCTTCTTTAAGTTGTTTTATTAATTATAATAAAAATTGAAATAAAGTTTTATTACTAATATATATATAACAAAAACGATTTAAAATGGAACGACGAATTAATTTGAAAATTGAAACATATATTACAGATTTCAAAGATAATATTAGAGATAAAGCACAAAAACTAGGAATGAATAATGAGAATACAAATCATTTGTTGGAATATATATATGATTATGATAGACTATGTTTTACGAAAGATGATTTTTTGAAAAGAAAAAGAGTAAAAAATGTTGTTCCTAATTATGATAGGTGTTCAGCTAAACGAGCAAATGGTGAGCAGTGCACTAGAAGGAAAAAAACCACGGACTTATACTGTGGAACCCATTTAAAAGGAACACCTAATGGAATAGTTGATGATAATAATGATGAGAATTATCAATTAACATCAAAAGTTGAAGTTTGGGCGCAGGATATTCAAGGAATTTTATATTATATTGATAAAAATAATAATGTTTATAAAGCAGAAGATATTATTGGTAATAAAAATAATCCATCGGTTATTGCAAAATATCTTAAAAATGGTGATACATATACTATACCTGTTTTTGGAATATAAATTATAATTAAACAATTTAAATATAATTTATCATTTATTAAATATGAAATTTATTATGTATTTTATGTTATATTTAATTAATATGGGAAAAACATTTTCTTATCATAATAAAGAATTAAAAAAATCATTTATAGAAAAATACAGCACAATTTCTCATAATAAAAAGAAACCAAAATCATATAATCAAAAATTATATTATGATTATTTGAATGATAATAATATTAAATTAATAGTTGCTTATGGTCCAGCAGGAACTGGTAAAACATTTTTAGCGTGTGACACAGCTATACAACAATTAAAAAATAATTTAATTGACAAAATTATAATAACACGACCAGTAGTTTCTGTTGAGGAAGATATTGGATTTCTACCAGGAACTATTAATGAAAAGATGGACCCTTGGACACGACCCATTTTTGATATTTTTTTAGATTTTTATCCACAAAAAGAAATTAATTATATGCTTGATAATAAAATTATTGAAATTAGTCCATTAGGTTATATGAGGGGTAGAACATTCAAGAATTCATTTATTATTGCGGATGAAATGCAGAATAGTTCTCCAAATCAAATGTTAATGTTACTTACACGGATTGGAAATAATAGTAAAATAGTTATTACAGGTGATTTACAACAATCCGACAAAGGAACGCAATCTGGTTTAAATGATTTAATAAATAAATACAAATATTTTTTACTCAATAATAATAATACAGATATACCTGAAATAACCACTATTGAATTACAAAATTCTGATATAGAAAGAAATCCTATTATCGAAAAAATATTAAATATTTACAATTACAAAGAAGAAAATAAAGAAGAAAATAAAAAAGAAAATAAAGAAAGTAGTTGTATATATCAACCAATTAGTATTAAATATGTAAAAGAACTAGATAATGATTCTGCTATGATACCTAAGAGTCAATTTTCAAAAAATTTCAAATAAATTAATTAATACTTAAATAAATATTAATTAATTAATTATGTCATCCTTTATTGATAAAATAATATATATAAATTTAGATAAGAGAACTGATAGACGTTCGGAAATAGAAAATGAATTGAATAATTTTAACTTAAATTATGAAAGACTGTCTGCGATTGAACATAATAATGGTGCTATTGGATGTTTATTAAGTCATATTGATGCTTTAAAATTAGCAAAAAAACAAAATTGTAAAAATGTTTTAATATTAGAGGATGATTTTGAATTCCTTATTTCAAAAGATGAATTTAATAAAAAACTTAATGAATTTATAAATTTAAATATAGATTATGATGTATTATTTTTTTCTTATAGCTTAGTAGATTCAGAAGTTTTAGATTTTACGAGTTTAATAGGAAAAGTTAAATGTTCAATTACATCTTCTGGTTATTTAGTAAATCATAAATATTTTGATGTATTAATTGATACCTTTAACTATGCTGTTCCATTATTTAAAAAAACAGGTCAACACTGGAATTATGCGATTGATACTGTTTGGAAAGAACTGCAAATAATCGATAATTGGTATTACTTTATAAATAGGATTGGAAGACAACGAAAAAGTTATAGTGATATTTGTAAACGTGTTGTAGAACATAATGTATAAAAAATTGATTTAGAATAAAGATTAAATAACTAATATAAAATAAGTAAAAGAAATGTTGTCGTTTTCAGTCCCTACTATCGAACAAATAAAAGTTGATGTTATAAATTATGAAAATAAAATAAAAATTTCTAATGAAACAATAGAACATATAAATAAAGAGTTAACCGAAAAATTTACAGAGTATGATAAACTTTGTAATACTTATAATAATAGTTATAAATATTATCCTGAGGTATATTTTAGATATACAAGTCTTTTAAATATGTATGATGAATCTGTAAATAACTTGAAAATATTCGAAGAAAGAAAATTAGATATAAAAAATGATTTATTGAAAGGAAAACAAGAAATAGATATTTTAGTTGCTCAATCAGACAAAATAAAAATACAAAAATCAAATGTTAATATTGATAATTTTATATTAAATTTAGATATAAAAAGTAAATACTACGAAAATAAACTAACCGAGTATAAAGTTCTATATGAAATGTGTGAAAATAGAGAGAATATATTAAGAGTAAATAAACATAATTATGATATCGCATTCAAACATTATTTTACACTTGAAAATGAGTTGAGACAATATGTAATAAAGATTAAATTATTATATAAAAGAATAAAATATTTGTATAATAGTTTTGATGAACAAACTTATTATAAAGAGTTAAATGAAGAAATAGTTATAGCACAAAAAGAAGTAAAAAATAAAAATAAAAATAAAAATAAAAAGAATTTTGATTTATCAAAAATATTAATTCTACCTGAGGTTATTCAAGATATTGTTAAAGAATATATTCCTTATTCAGTTAAATTGGATTTATTAATTAATAAGAAAAATGAGTCAAATATAATAAAATCACTTCCAAAATACTTTTTGAATAACTTTTATATAACATATAAACCCCAAAATTATCCACGACATACAAAAGAGAAATATATAAGTAAAGAAATATTGGTATTGTATTTAAGACTTAACTTAACGAATGATGAAAAAGCATATAAGTTAATTAGAGCGATGTATATTTGCGATATGATTATAAATAAAAAAACATAAGTTATTCATAAATTAAATCAAACACTTCTTGAATATTATTAACAGGATGAAATTTAACATTTTTAATTATTTCATTATCTTTGTATTTATCTAAAAAATTATTATAATCTTTAATATTTTCATTTGGAAAAATAAATTCATTAATTCCAGATTTAATAGAGCCAAGAATTTTTAAATCGAGTCCTCCAATCTGATTAACTGAACCATTCAAATCTATTTCCCCAGTTAATGCTATATTATTTTTAATTAATCTATCATTAAGAATACTATAAATAACAACGGTAATAGCAGTTCCACCACTTGGTCCATCTTTACTTATAGAACCATCACCGACGTGAATATGTATGCCGTATTTATATTTATTGTCGTATATTTCTCTCAGTTCATTCTGTCTATGAATATTAGTTAAATTCCAAGCTAGTGTTTGTGATACGTGCATAGATTCTTGCATTACCTTTTCTTGAAGACCAGTAAGTTTTAATTCCATAAATCTATTAGAAGGGAAAAATTTAGCGTTAATTTGTAATGTACCTCCCTGTCCTGAATTATTTGCCCACATACCATTAACTAATCCAATACAATTAGTATTATAAATTTGTTTAATAATAATTTCAGGTTTATCCCTAAAATACTTGTTTTTAATATCTTGAATTGAAATGTTAATTGGTAGTTCAATATTATTACTATGTTCTTTTAATAAATCCAAATTAATTTCTCCAATAATTTCAAATAATTTTTCTTTTAATTTACGAACCCCAGCTTCAAATGTATAATTTTCAATAATAAACTTTAAAACCTCGTTGTCGATTTTAATTATATCATCAACTGGACTATTAAACCCCATTTTTTTACATATTTCAGGTATTAAATGTTTATTTGAAATAATAATTTTATCTTCAATAGATAATATATCAAATTTGATACGATGTATTCTATCCAATAATATTTTATCTATTGAACTTACGTCATTATAAGATAAAATGAATAATGCTTTGGATAAATCTAAGTCAATACCATTAAAATATTTGTCTTGAAAAACGTCATTTTGTGTTGGGTCTAATAAATGTGTTAAAATACCGATTAACTCTTTACCGTTTTCAGTTTTACTAATTTTATCAACCTCATCAATAAAAATTATTGGGTTCATACACTTGTTATCAATTAATATTTGCGTAATTATTCCCCAGGTTGAACCAACATATGTATAATTATGTCCTTGTAGTGTGCTTCCATTAGAATCGCCACCAATTTGTATAAAAGAAAAGGGGCGTGTAATATTATTGTCATCTTTCAAACAATTAGATATTCCTTTTTTGGCGAGTGATGTCTTTCCGACACCAGGTGGTCCTTCGAATCCAAAGCAATAACCCTCTTGTTCGCCATTAACCCATTGTGCGATTATTTTTTCGATTTGTTGTTTTGCTTTATCGTGTCCATAAATAGATTCATCTAATATATTTCTAATATTATTCATATAGTTGCTAATTGTTAAAAAGTTGTCTTCAATTTGGGTTATAATGTTATTTATTTCAGGGTTATTTTCATTTGGTATTTTTAATTTTTGTAATATAAAGTTATTATTAGGGTTTTTTGTAAAATTAATAATTTCATTTATTAAATCTTTTTTATTTTTATTTAAGTAAATTATTTTCTCGGTATTATAATTATTAATTGAAATAATATTGTTGATTAAATCGGATTTATTTCCAGATGTTAAATAATTAATAATTTTATTTTTTTGTAAGAGTGATGAAGAAAGTTTTATTTCTTTAATATATTTTTTAATTTCAATACTAGTATATGGTTCTTTTTTTGGAATATCAATTATATTATGATTATTAATTAAGTTATGAAACATGTTTTTATTTTCAGTAATAATATTTAGTATAGGTTCTTTTTTAAAAATATTAAAAGGTATTTTTAATAAACCATCTAAGTATTGTTTGGCTTTTGAACCAGAATCATCGGTTTTAGTTTTGATTTCTTTTAATTTCAACATAGCTTTTTCTTTAACACAATCCTTGGTTTTCATTAAACATATTTGTTGTTCAAGTGGTATTTTATTAATATCAAAATTGGATAAACTGTTTGTATATTGAATAGTTTTTTTCATAGCATCGTTAAAATATTCTCTTATACTCCAAGTGAAACTATCAAAAATGAGTGTTTGTTCTTGGGTGTCAATATTTCCGTTGCTATCATTTGATAATAGGTCATATAATAAATAAGCAATATACATATTTTCATATATGTTAGAATTAATCAATAATTGTATTAAAGTATTTCTTTTTGTTATTAAATTACCAGATATGAAATCCTTAATAATTTGTGATATAAGTTTTTGTTTCATTAAGTTATGATGTGATAGGTAACCAGCAAATTTACAAAATATTTTGTTATAATCATTAATTAATAAATCTTTTAAATTTAAAGACATTAAAAATTTAATAAAAATATCACTCTGAAATATTAAATCGGTTGGTAAAAATTGTTTTATATTTTTATTTTTATCATTAATGAATTTATTGTCTAATAAGTGAACAATAACATTATCAACTATACCATAAATAATAATAGATTGTTTAGAATTAATATCATTTACACACAATTTTAAACCAAAAATATTATAATAAAACTTTTTGTTATTAGTTTCAACATCACTACATTCTAAATTAATAATATTTTCGTCAAAATGAATAACTTTATAACTAGTAGGATGAAAATATTTTTTTAATAAATCATATTTACTAATTTCTTCATCATCATTCTTAAATTTTAAAGTCCCGAAACATACAGAAATTAAATCTTCCAATTTTTTAGTTCCATATATTTTGAATATACTTGATAAATCGTTGTTAATATCTTGAATACTATTAATAATTTTATCTATTGTATTTAGTTCATTATTTAATTGTAGTTGTTTAATTTTATCATTCAATAAATTCAATTTATTAACACAATTATTAACTTCATTAACTTCTAAAATTCCAATCATTTTATTATGTTGAGCATTTAACAAGGTGTGTTGAATCATATCATTATATAAAATGATTTTCTTTTCAATAACATTAATAGTATCACTATTTGTTTTGTCTTTTATTGTAAAATTCATTTTTATATATATAAATTATTATTTTCTTTAAGTTGTAAAAATGGTGAGGTATGTCTCTTTAAGTTCTTTTATAAATATATTAATAATTGTATTTAAAGACATTCTAATATTTTCAATATAATGGGCATACCTTTCTATTTTTCATATATTGTTAAAAATCATATTAATATTATTAAAAATATATCGAAGAAAACCTTCCCTAATGGAATTAATAATCTTTTTATAGATTCGAATTCTATTATTTATGACTCTATTAATTCTATTGATTTTTCAAATATTAATTCTAATCATTATTATAATGTTATTATTCAACAAGTTATTTCAAAAATTGAAGAATATATTTTTATTATATCACCCAATAAAAATATTTTTATAACATTTGATGGCGTCGCACCCGTCGCTAAGTTAGAACAACAAAGAACTCGCAGATATAAATCATTATATCAATCCAAAATCTATAATCAAATATTCAACAATAAAAATAATAAAATATCAATTAATACCTCAATTATTACTCCTGGAACTGACTTTATGAATCTATTGAACAACCAAATTAATCAATACTTCGCCAATCGTAAGAATTCATCAGTAAATATTATCATTTCTGATACTTCAATTTATGGTGAAGGCGAACATAAAATTTTTAAATATATTCGTCAAAATAAAGACACTTTATCTGATGATATTAATGTTATTTATGGTCTTGATGCCGACTTAATTATGTTATCTATCAATCATCTACCCATTACTCCACGCATATTCTTATTTCGTGAAACTCCTGAGTTTATTAAATCAATTGATAATTCACTACAACCAAATCAAAACTATATTATTGATATTCCTGAATTAATGGATGCTATTGGTCTTGTTGGTGGAATTCCGCCTTATGATTATATATTTATTTGTTTCTTTTTAGGTAATGATTTTTTACCACATTTTCCATCTACTAATATTAGGACTGGTGGTGTAGATAAATTATTAAATGCATATAAAAAAACTATTAGTGGTAGTAATAATTATTTAACAGATGGCAAACAAATATTTTGGAAAAATGTTAGAATATTTATTAAATTCTTAGCAGATAATGAAGAAGAGTTTTTCAAAGAAGAAATGAAATTAAGAAATAAAAGAGAGAAAAACTATTTACCAACAGATACTCCTGAAAATATATTTAAGAAGTTTGAACTTATTCCAAACTATGAAAGACAAATTGAAAAACATATTAATCCATTTGAACCTGAATGGAACACGAGATATTATAAGTCTTTATTTTATTTCGATTATGATGAAAAACGCATATTACAAGTATGTATTAATTATTTAGAAGGATTAGAATGGACTATGAAATATTATACTGATGATTGTCCTGATTGGAGATGGCATTATAAATATAATTATCCACCTTTATTCAAGGATTTATTAAAATATATACCTTACTTTGATAATGAATTTATTATAAATAAACCGAATAACCCTGTTTCTGAGTTAGTTCAGTTATCTTATGTTTTACCAAGGGATAATTTGACTTTATTACCAAAAAATATATATAATAGTTTAATACAAAATTATTCACATTTATATCCTCTTCATTTTGAATTTGTATGGTCTTTTTGTAAATATTTTTGGGAATCTCATATTGAATTACCTGATATTAATATTGAAGAATTAGAATTTTTAATTTTAAATTTAAAATTAAAATAAATTATATATTATATATTATGAATAAACAAATTATTACGGTTTTTAATAACAGAGATGAATTTTTAAAAGTATTAAAGGTTAATCCTGGGTTGCTAATAGTAAAACTCGGCGCAACCTGGTGTGGTCCCTGTAAAAAAATTGCACCAATAGTTGAAGGTTTCTTTTTATCTTCTCCTGAAAATGTATTGTGTGCTGATATTGATGTCGACGAAAGTTTTGATTTATATTCTTTTTTAAAAAGTAAACGAATGGTTAATGGAATACCTGCTATACTTTGCTATAAAAAAGGAAACCTATCTTTTGCACCAGATGATATTGTCACTGGAATTGACCCATCTGATTTACATCAATTTTTCAAAAGATGTGGAAATCACTTAAATAACTCAACTAAAAAAAACGTAAGGTTCAGTTAGTTATCCATCAATATATATTTTAATATATATATTTAAATATATATTAAAAATAATAATACAAATGTCTAAAAAAGTTGATTTCGATTTTAATATAGAAAATTATGATTACGATGATTTATTAAATTTATTTAAAATACCATACAATTTCGATGAAAATGATTTAAAAAAATCAAAGTTAGTTGTTTTAAAAACCCATCCTGATAAATCTGGACTGCCCAGTGAATATTTCTTGTTTTATTCAGCAGCATATAAAACTTTATTTAATATTTGGGAATTTAGAAAAAAAGGTGATGTTAGTAGTTTATCTATAAAAAATACTGATTATATTAACTTTGATGATGATAAGAGAGATATATTAAATAACTTTTTTGAAAATAACAAAAGTAATGAATTTAACAAATGGTTTAATGATGAGTTTGAAAAAAATAAAATAGTTAGTGATAATGAAAACAAAGGATATGCTGAATGGCTAAGAAATCCTGAAAATAATCAACCAACAAAAAATATTACTTTATCATCTATGGGTGTAGAATTTGAAAAAAAGAAAAGTGAATTACGTTCATTAGTTAAATATCGGGATGTTGAAGATTTTGTTACATCTTCTAATTCCTCCGATTTATCGTCGGACGCCCCTAGTTGTTTTGATTCTGATATGTTCAGCAACCTTCCTTATCAAGACTTACAAAAAGCACATATGGAAACTGTTATTCCTGTTACTATCGATGATTATAATAGTAGAGAGAAATTTAATACTGTTAATGAATATATAAGTTATAGGTCATCACAAGATATTAGCCCATTTAAAAATTCAGATGAATTATTAAATAATAAGAAAATACAAGATGAAAAAAACTCTATTAAAGTTGCTTATGAACTTGCAAAACAATCTGAATTAGTTGAATTTAAAAATAAAAATTTCTGGTCTAATATTCAACTATTACAAAATAAAAAATAAAAAATATAATATTATATTATAAAATGAAAAAATACACAAATTATATATTTCTATTCACTATTTTATTAGCAGTTTGTTTTTTATATCAAAGATATCAAAATAAAATAGATCGGTTGAACACTTGGGACAATTATACTTCTATTCAAGACTATTTATTACTAGATGCAGATTTAGTTAATAAAGAAACAAAACCCATTTTATGGATTTTAATTAAATATGAATATAATTCAAGAAATTGGGGGTCTTTTGGTTCAAGAAGTTCAGTAGAATTGAACCAACCATATTTGTATTTGACTATAAAAAGTATAATTAAAAATTGTGATAATTCATTTAAAATATGTTTAATTGATGATAATTCATTTGGTAAATTATTACCAAATTGGAATATTGATATGAATAAAATATCATCTCCAATAAAAATGTATATGAGAGATTTGGGAATGACACGATTGATCTATCGTTATGGTGGAATTAGGGTCCCTATGTCTTTTTTATGTATGAGAAACTTAAAGGAAATGTATGATATTGGAACATCAAATAATCAAGTTTTTATGTGTGAAAAAGTAGATAGAAATGTCACTTCAAATGGAAATAATTTTTATCCAACAATAGATTTTATGGGTTCTAAGAAAAATAATCCAGTTATCGGTGATTTAATAGATTTTATGCAAAGAACTATTTCTGATGACTATACATCTGAAAATTTATTTTTAGGTAACTTTGATAGATGGTGTGAATATAGAATTAAGAATAATAAAATAAAACTTTTTGATGGAAAACTAATTGGAACAAAAACTATGGAAGATACACAAATATTAGTAGACCATTTATTTTCAAATGATTATATTGATATTTATCCAAAAACTTATGGAATATATATTCCATCTTATGAATTAATGAATAGAACCAATTATAATTGGTTTTTAAGAATGTCTGAAAAACAAGTTCTCGAATCAAATATTATTATTTCTAAGTATTTATTGTTATCAACAGCACCAGATTCAATTCACGGAGTTATTGAACCTATGAAAGAAAAACCTGGATGGATAAATTTTTGGAGGGTTCCATCAGGCGCACCATTATGGGGAATGAAACCATTAAATGTTGGTCCCGATGATAATGTTATTAAATTAAAATATCCTTATAATTAAATATAAAAATAATATACAATATCATATTTTGATTGTTCGTATTTTATTTTTGAGGTATATTTAATATCATTATGATTACATATTTGTCTTATAATTGTTATAAAATAATTGTAATTTAATTTTCTCTCTATATATTTCTTTTTTGAATTATGATAATAGATTTCACAATCTTTTAAAAAAATATCAATTGAATTATTAAATATTCCTTTTTTATAAGAATTATTATTTATAATATAATAGTTTTCTTCTTTTATACCGATATTATTAAATAAATTTACAAGGATTTCATTTGGAATTTTTTTTTTAAATATTTGGTTTTTCATTATATAAATACTATATTTTTATTTATGTAACACCTCAATTAAATTATTGGTAAATAACGCCAGTTCTATTTCGTCTTCGTGAATATTATGAAAAATTGTTATGTATTTACAAATATATGGAATTATTTTATATTTCTCACTCTCATTAAATAGTTTTGTCACTTTAACAAATGTAAAATAATTATCTAATATATCAATTACTGAATAACCCTTATCATATATTGAATAAAATATTTTTATTGATTCTTTCAGATTATTTTCTTTTAAAAATTCTGTGTATTTAATAAATATTATAAAACTTATATTAGTGCATAAATTTAAAGCAAGTTCATATGTTATTTTTTTATTTAATAATTTAAATTTTTCCATATAATTTATTAATATTTTTGCTGTATTGTTACATATTGTTATCAAAAACTCTTCCGCCTCATTATCAATATCTATATTTTCTTTTATTTTAATTTTGTTCATTATTTTATATAAATGGGTTGAGTTTAGTGGATTTATTTTAATAATCCTTAATCTTGATTGAATACTTTCAATTACTTTTTGAACATTACTACACGATGATATAAAATGCACATTACGACTAAATTTATCAATACAATTCCTAAAAACTTGTTGACTATTCTCATTAATTAAATCAATATCATCAAGAATGACTATTTTTTTTTTATTTTTTATGGATGAAAACGTTTGACAAAAAGTTTTAACGTCATTTCTATAATAATTTATTCCTTGTTCTTTTAAACTATTTATGTATAATATATTTTCTTCATATAAATCTTCATTATCACCTTTATAATATTCTTTTATTAAAGCATTTAATAACGTTGTTTTACCGCTCCCAATATTTCCAATCAATAAAATATTTAAATTATTAATATTTATTAATGTTTTAAAAATATTTATAAATTGTTCGTCTAATTGAAAATCTTCAAAATATAATGGTTGGTATTTATTGATAAATAATTTATCGCTCATATTATTAATTATATTCGTAAATTATTATTTAAGTTTATCTCATTAAATAATATTAAATGAATAAAAAAGATAATCATTATGAAACATTAAATGTTAATGAAAACTCAACACAAGATGATATTAAAAAGGCATACCGCAAATTATCATTAAAATGGCATCCCGATAAAAATCAAAATTCTAGTGAATCCAATCACATGTTTCAAAAAATTAATTCAGCTTTTGAAATATTAGGCGACCCTGAAAAGAAAAAACAATATGATAATCCTTTTATGAGAAATGATTGTGGTAATGGGTCAGGAATATTTAATGAAGCTGGTTTAGAGGGACTATTTGAAAATCTTTTCTTTGGTGGATTAAATGGTATTCATCCGATGTTCCCGAACCAAAAAAATTCTGGTCTTCCTAATGGATTTCATATTTTCACTAATGGAATTCCTGTAAATCCTGTAAATTTTTTACAAAAACCAAGTCCAATTATTTATAATTTAAAAGTTAATATTGAAAATATATTAATAGATAGAAAAGTTCCTATCGAAATAGAACGTTGGATACTAGAAAATGATAATAAAATATTAGAAAAACAGACATTATATGTTGATATACCTAAGGGCATCGATGATAATGAAATTATTGTTTTAAAAGATAAAGGAAATATTGTTAATGAACAAATTAAAGGAGATTTAAAAATTATTATAAATGTCGAAAATAATACAAATTTTCAAAGAAATGGGTTAGACTTAATTTATGAAAAAAATATATCATTAAAAGAATCTTTATGTGGATTTACTTTTGATTTGAAATATATTAATGGAAAGGTTTATACAATTAATAATAATAAAGGAAATATTATTAAACCTAATTATAATAAAATTATTAATAATATGGGATTAACGAGAGAAAATATTACAGGCAATTTAATTATTAAATTTAATGTTGAATTCCCTGAAACATTATCACTCGACCAAATAGAACAGATTAATAATTCTTTATAATTTTCGAATTTGTTGGCCATTTATTATTACTATTTCCATATGTTAATTTAGTTTTTGGATAATATGTTTGTAATCCATTATTCCAGCACAAAAGTGTTGATGTTCCAGGAACATCTGAATCTGTTGATGGAAAACATTCTTGGCTATATGTTTTATTCATTATATTACCTGTGCAGGGATTTTCAGTTATACTACATATTAATATTCCTCCATCATTTATAATATATTCTTTTTTATTTGGAGGTGTTATATAAGTGGGTATAGTAATTCTTGAATTTGATGTTGTTATTGTCGTTGGAAGATTAGATGAGGACGATGATGACTGAACATTTGTTGGTAATGCATAATTTATAACACTGTCTGGTAAAGGAATACAATTAATATTTATTTTTGTAGAATTTATATTATTTTTATTATTAATTATTTCATTTGGAATTAAATAATTCCCTTGATTTTCTAATTTTAGTAAATTAATATTTGGGTTCGTATATTTTTCTGTCTGGGTTGCCCATACTTTTTTTCCATTTACCCAATTGCCTTTTACTATTGATGCGTATGTTTGATTTTTTGTAAAATTTGAACTATTTTTTTTATATTGAAGGATGTTTCCTTTAATATAAGCAGGTAATTTATATTGATTTAATGAAAAACCGACACATCTATTTTCATATCTATTCCATTCTCTCGGCGGAACTGGGTTATACGAATTACCCAAACACGACATATATATTAAATCATCATAAAATAAATTATGGATTAAATACATCATTATTTCCATAGAAATACCATCTGAGAGATAAATAGTCAGAATTCTTATTGTTATAACCATTCGTTGTTATCATATTAGTATTTGGTCCTCTTCTGGCGATTGCTTGTATTTCTGTGGTTCCTAAGGCATAACTGTAATACCATAAATTAGATATATAACCATTAAACCCACCATTCATAGCCATATAAACATCACCGTAATTTTGTTTAGGAACACCAACTAATGTTATACTTTTATCAATTGTTCCATTAATATAAACATCTATCTTTTTATTAGTGCATCGGATAATTATATTCAACCATTTATTAAGAGGAACATTACCAATAGTAATTTCTTCATTTATAACGTCATAAGTATTCATAATAAGTGTTAATTCATTAGTATTTGGTGAAATATATAAACCTGGCGAATTATTTGGATAATTTAAACCGTTAGATTGTGTATTTATATTACCTTTATGAAAAATATGGTGATACTTACCATCAGGGTTTCCTAAATCATTAATAAATATCCAAGTAGACCAGGTAAATTCAATTCCTCCATTTTTGTTGACAGACCTTGGAATTGTTTTTGCTCCTACAGAAGATGGATCTTGTGGAATAGTTAACATTTGTGTAGCATCAATCATACCATTTGTTAATTTTGTTAAAGAAGACATCCTATTTGATAATGAAACAATAATTGTTGTGCAGACTTGTAGTAGCATAACAAAAACAAAAGCAACTAATAATAGAAATGCTGCTTTTGCTACTAAACTATTTGAATTAAGAAAATTTGTTAGGTCATTTTTAACAGTTGAATAATCCACCATATATATATATTATAAAAATAAAATGATTATATTATATATTTAAATTGTAAAACTATTTGTTTCTGTCCCGTTATCAATAACAGAAACTTTTACTTGATATTTTCCCCAAGTATTACTTAATCCACCGTTTCCACCTGGACCTTTTTGGTAAATATTCCACGCTGTTTGAGGGTCTGTCGCATTTGGGAAATATTGGAACCTTGAAGTCCATCCAGAAAATCCACCTTTTGGTGTTATGTAAACATTTGAGTTATTATTAACTTTTGCAATTCCTGGTAATACACAAGTTTTTACTAATTTTCCGTCTAAATAAACATCAAGTGTTCTACCATAAACACTAACCAATAAATTTACCCATTTTTGTATTGGAACATTTTGAAGAGAGCACGTATGAACAACTGAACTACTATTACTATTTACTTCGTAATCTTGACTTGTTCCAGGAAAAACTGTCATAGATATATTTAAATCATTTGTAATTGCACCTAAAACTGCAAGCGGACAGGGTCCATCACCAGAAACGCCATCAACAGATGAGCTTGATGAACTGCTAGTGGTGCCGTTCATTCTACCAAATAGAACTTTGGGTTCACCATATCTATAATTCCAGTCATTTACATAAAACCATAAAGAATATGTGAAATTACTTGGAATAGAACCATCGGGATTTGTTGTTAATGATGAATAATCCACAGTTGTCAGTTGGGTTCCTGGTGTAATAACAGTTAAACTACTTGGGTCTGATGTTAACCAACGAACTAAATAGTATAATACCACAATAATTATAATAATTAACAGTAATGTTCGAATATTCATAATATAATATAATGATAGAAATTTTATTATTTATAACTTCTAAATTTCATTAAATATTTATTATTGTTTCATTAGAATATTTATTATAAATAGGTGGTGTATAATCTTTTACAGAATAGTATAGGTTGTTTATTTTATTTAAATCTAATGTTTTACTAAAATAAAGAAGATTGCATATTCCACCACGTATCCCTTTATCTTCTCCAACTACTAAGGTATCACTATTCATATAAGGAATATATCCACTAAATGACTTTACTAGTTCAGAGTTATAAAAAATATCTAATGTTCCACCGTTATAATTAATAATAATATTATTCCATTTTTGTAATAAAATATTGTTTTTTGTATAAACAATTATATTATTATTATCATCCATTTTTATTTTTTTATCGTGTTTTAAAATGTTCAATTCTTCATCAGTAAGTCCATTAGTGCCCATAGTGAACATTAATGTATTAATACTAGCGTTATATAATACACTAGGTTTATTACCATAACTTAATATAGGAGTGAATTTATTATAAGATGCATAAGTATTTGCACTTTCACTATCTATATATAACCAAAATGAAATACCGTATGTATAATCTTTTTTATTAAAAATAGTATTATCTTTACTTAAGTCTTCGTATGAAGCTACTGTATTTTTATGATTTGTATAAGTTGGTTGATTTATTAATAAAAGTCCCCCTTGGTGTAAATATGTTGAATATAAAGATTTTAGTTTAAAAAATGTTAAATATAATAAAATTATAATAAATAATAATTTGAGGTATTTTTTATTTTCGTCAAAGTCCAATAGTTGTTTTAAATTTTTGTGTTTGTTTGATGAATAAATGATATAAATGATTGATAACAAAATAAAAAACCCGAAATACTTGATAGGTTTTGATAATGATGAGATTTTAGATAATAATACGAAAATATATTGTATTAATAAAATGAATATTGTTAATGGTATGCCCAATAATAAAATATATCTAGTTATTTTAGTAACAAAATTTAATTGACTTGAAATATCAGATGAGTTAGTATTTTGTTGAGTTTTGTTCGTTATAAATATCAAAATAATGAAGATTAAATAAATAATAAATGATAAAAATACAATTAAAAATGGTAATTTAAGTATATTAAAAATTGGAAATTTTTCATAATATGTAAAGTATTTATGTAAATAAAAAAAGAATGTAATAAAAATAATTAAAATATAAATATATTTGAAAATTTCAAAGTTATAATAAATAGTTCTTTTTTTAGAATCATAGTTTGTAATAATATTTAAATAAAATAAAAACCCAGTTAATAATATTGTAGAACCTAATATTACCGATTTATTTTTATCTAATAATTTATCTGGATTTTTTGAGTAAAAAATAAAAAATAGTATAGTATAAATTATTAAAAGTGCAAAGAATAAGATTTCTCTAAAAATTGGATTATAATTTTCTTTATTATTCATAATAAATATATATATAATAATATAAATCCAACTTTACACCTTTTAACATTTCAAACGCCCGTTGATATATAAATAATCATACCCCTTATAGTCTACACCTAAACCTAAAAACTCGTAATCATAGTTACTTAAACGCTTCAAAACATTTTTTTTATTATCCCCCAGATGAATATGCTCAAATGATAAATATTTTAATTTTAGATTATCAAAATCTATATCTAATATTATTTCAGCATCAATCCCTTCTATATCTAATGATAACAGTTCAATTTCTTCTGTGGTAATTTCATTAATAAAATTTTCTAAATTTTTAACTGGAATAATAAATTTTTCTAAATCGCAATTTTCGCCATAATGTTTTTGTATATGACTTTTTTTTATTGATGCTACTTGATAATGAGGTGCATCTAATGGACAATAATACAAATCTATTGTATCATTTTTATAATCTTTTTTAACAATTCCTATTTCAAATATAATACTTTCAGGATACTCTTTCCAACATTCTTTTAATAGTGGAATGTTTAATGGATTTGGTTCAACTAAAATTATTTTTTTAATATGTTCTCGTGGTAAATTTTTTATAAATTCAGTAAACCCATCTCTACAATTTGCTCCTTTATCTAAATCTCCTGCTCCTGCGCCTATTTGAATAAAAACACCACTTCCGTTATTAATATTATATAAATCCATTTTTATACTTACATATATTATAAAATGTTGTGTATACGCATATAAAGGACAACGTGTTCGGGAATACAGGGATTTACATATTTTCCATAGCAGTTTTCTCTCCGTGACAATTTCTACATAATGCTATCAAATTATCAACGTTATTACTACCATCATATTCTAGTCTAACTTTATGGTCAATCTCAAAAGTATGATTTAGTTGTTGATTACATTTTCCACATTTCCAATTCTGCATAGATGCAACATATTTTTTCTTAGTTTCGCTTACTGACCTTTTAGTTCCCTTATTTCCAGATTGTTGAATTCTCCTTTCGCCACCTTGTTGTGAAATATTTCTCATAATTCCATTTCCAGTTGTAGTAAAATCAATTATAGGTGAAATCATATCCATAGAGGTTTTATCTATCGGCATATATTTAACCATATTATTTGCGTGTAATAATATATTTTTTGTTTGTAAAGGATTTCTTTTTATTAGTAAGTAAAGTGAAAATCCTAGAAATGCTAAAAATCCCATTTGAAAATATTTTTTATAAGAGTATATCATTTTTAAATATTTACCATCGTGATAAGTATTATAAATAAAAAAAAATGTTAAAGCAAAAATGATGACTTCTATTCTCATATATATAAGTATATATATTTACATCCATTCATTATTCTTATGAAGATTTTTTATACTTTTTAATGATTTTATTACTTTTTTATGAAAAATAGATTTTTTCCTTTTTTTTGTAGGTTCGTTTTTGTGTGTTTTGAAAGGTGTTTTTATATTACTTATACTTTTTAATTTTGTATCGTTTATAAATAATAATGATGAATTAAATAATTCTAATTTATCAATTAATAAATTTATGTCTATTGGTTTAATACTATTATTTAAAAGAATATAATAAATCTCTTTAATATTAAAAATAATTACTTGTTGTTCCTTGGTTAATTCTACAAAATTATTATGTAAAAATTCCAATATTGGAACATATGAACTTATAAATCCCCATATATCTACATTTTTTATAAATATCTCATTAAAATATTTTATTTCATCGAATTTTTTTTTTTCATTATCTGTATATTTTAATAATATTTGTGTTAAATAATCAAATATAAAATAAAATGTATAATCAAATTCTACAATATTATTTTTAAAAGTTTCATCAATATTTTCTACAAAATCATTTTCAAATAAAATTTTTATAATAGAATTTATTAATTTAAGATGTCCTTGACCTCTATCATTAACAAAAATTATGATAAAATTAATAATGAATGCTCTTATTGTGTGATAATTCAAATCAGGTGTTTTATTTAAAAATTCGTTATATTTTTTTTTAAATAATGAATTGAATAATATAACAGAAAACGGCATATTAAATTGGAATGGACGTCCTTCTATGATTTCTGGTATTGGTTTGTCCTCGTAATACGTTGTAGATAATCCCCAATCAATTATTCTTGTAAATAAATTATTATTTTCTTCATTAACAAGTATATTACTTGATTTCAAATCACAGTGGATTATATTATTCTCATTCATAGGAACAACTCCGTTTTTTAATAACTCAATCAACTTTTTATTCAATAAAACAATCTTATCTGGATACATTATATTTTCTTCTATATAATTTTCAATATCAATACCACCATACGGCATATTTATACCTAATAATTCATCTAATGAATCATTTACATTATCTATCGTTATATTTTTTTTATTTAACGCACTACATTTTTTTTTGTAATTCTTTAAATCGTTATATGATAATTCCTTAGGATTACATAAAGAAAATCCTTCAATTAAAAAATAATTTTGATAATTTTTTATATTTTCTAATATTGGTTTATACTTAGTTATTTCTTTATATTCATTTTTTGCATACTTTTTTTTCATTAATTTAGTTACTCCTTTTGAAAGTTTTCTCGTTTGATTTTCTCTGCATTTTAATTGAGGTCTAAAAACACATCCAAATCCACCAGAATCAATTACTTCTCCGCCATATATTTTCTTGTATTTCTTAAAATACATATATATATTATATATATATATATATATATGGATGGGGATTTGAATAACAACGAGCAAATGAATGGTAATGATGAAATAGATGATAACAGTCAAACGAATAATGGTATCGTAGAAATAGATGATAACGAGGAAATTGATAATAATAAAATAAAAAAACAAAAAATAACCAATATAGAAAAATATCATATTTTAAAAAATATATTTAATAAAGAATTTGGTAAAATAAACGATTATTTAATTGATACGTGTGGTTTTAAAGATAATGACAAAATTGAAGAATTAAAAGAAAAATTTTATACTATACTTATTAAAAATACAAATACTAATCTGAGTAATTCAACAGTTAAGATTAATTTATATACAACAAATTTATTAAAAGTAATTGAATGTTTATATAAAAGATATAAAAGTGGAAGTTTTTCGTGGTTATTTCCAAATCCAGCTCTATTAAATAAAAGAATTAATCAATTAATAACTAATATTTCTAATTCTAGAAGATTAATTCAAAAAAAAGAAATAGAAGAAATTTGTAGTGAAATAATTGAAAAAATAAAGGGTGGAAAAAAAACAAAGAATGGAAAAAAAATAACGAGTAAAAGAAAAACAAAGAATGGAAAAAAAATAACGAATAAAAGAAAAACAAATAAAAGAACAACAAATAAAAGAAAAAACTAACTAATTAAAGAATGCTCGTAGCTCCACTGAATAGATGTAAATAAATTTACGTCAAACCCAATTGTCTTGTTCCTGATAATTGGTCGCTATGAATTATATAGATAATATATTGATATAATAATTGATATTAAAAATACTGAATATACAAGTTTTTTTTTAATATTATAATATTCATTTAATTTTAGATTAACAGGTTTATATCTATCGTAATAAGTTTTGTAAAATTCACCCAACGACATATTTTCTTTTTCTAACTTTATATTTATTTTATTATGGATAAAATGGACCCATCTTATAAAAGAATCACGACTATCTAAATAAGGTGTTACAGGATATTCATCAACCAATTTATTGAAATTAGAAGACATTTTTTCATTTGGAATAAACATCGAAAAATTTTGTATAAATTCATAATATTTTTTTTTTATAATAGTGCTAGGTGTTAATGGATAATTTAAAGAAATTGTATGTAAAAAAAACCAGTAATGAGGACCCCATATTGTTGGGTCTAATAAAACCATTTTATATTTTATAAAATAAAAATTTTATGATTTAAATGTAATTCGATTATTTTTACTAATGAATAAAAATAATAATAGTAACATCTGTAACAATTGTTCTAAATATGGTCATCAATATCATCAATGTAAGTTGCCCATAATAAGTTATGGTGTTGTTGTTTTTAGTAATGATATTAAATATTTAATGATACGTAGAAAAGATAGTTTTGGTTATATAGACTTTATTAGAGGAAAATATTCTCCATATAATATTGAACAAATTGATGGAATTATAGACCAAATGTCAAATAATGAAAAAGAACGAATATTAACCGAACCGTTTGATAAGTTATGGAGGGCGTTATGGTGTGAGAATGTTGATAATAATTATAGAAACGAAGAAATATCTTCTATGAAAAAATTTGAAATAATAACAAATGGAGTAATTGTAAATAATGAAACTATAAATTTAAAAAATCTTGTAGAAAAATCTAAAACGAATTGGAATGAGACAGAATGGGAATTTCCAAAAGGTCGTAAAAATTTTCACGAGAAAGATTTGGATTGTGCACTTCGTGAATTTGAGGAAGAGACAGGTATTTCAAAAAAAAAAATAGTTATTATAGAAAATCTAATTCCATTTGAAGAAGTTTTTATTGGGTCAAATTATAAATCATATAAACATAAATTTTTTGTTGGTTTTATCGATAATATAGATATTCCTTTGAATAATTTTCAAAAGTCAGAGGTTAGTAATATTGAATGGAAAACATTCGATGAATGTTTAGGGTCTATACGTTCATACAATTTAGAAAAAAAAATATTGATTTCAAAAATAAATAAAATGTTAAAAGAATATAGATTATATTCGTAATATATAAATATGTCAAGTAAAATAAAAAAGTCTAAAATACATTCTAAAACAAAAAAAAATGTAAAAATAGATGCTAAAAAATTTAATTGTGATGATATTGCGAAGTCTAATGAGATTGAATGTAATAAATTGAAATTAAAAAAAGAATTAATAGAACACAACGAGTTAGCTGAAAATACTGACATAAATAATTATTTATATCCAACAAAAAATGATCCGAATTTTAATATTAAAATCGCAGAAAAGAAGGAGTTTTTTGAGACTAAATATGATGGCGAAATTCGTGATATAAAAGAATATTCAGATATTTTAAGTAAATCTAGTCCTCAATTATATCCACATCAAGCATTTGTCAAAAACTTTTTATCTCTCCAAACTCCGTATAATAGTTTATTATTATTTCACGGATTAGGTAGTGGAAAAACACTTACTTCAATAGGTGCTTGTGAGGAAATGAGAAAATATTCAAAACAAATGGGTATAACAAAAAGAATTATTATAGTAGCATCACCAAATGTTCAAGAAAATTTTAAAACACAGTTATTTGATGATAGGAAATTAAAATTAGTTGGTGGTTTTTGGAAAGTTGATGATGTTATAGGAAATAGTTTAATTAATGAAGTAATACCATTTAATAATAGAAAAATATCTAAGGATGTTATAATTTCAAATATAAAACAATTAATTAATAGGTCATATTTATTTTTAGGATATATAGAATTTGCGAATTATATTGAAAGAACATGTTTGTCAGATAGCCGTAATTTAGAAAATCAATTTGGAGATACTATGATAGTTATAGATGAGGTTCATAATATTCGTATTACAGATGATAATAGTAATAAAAATGTAAAAAGAGTAGCAGAACAGTTATTTAAATTAGTAAAAACAGTAAAAAATATAAGATTATTATTGCTTTCAGCAACACCAATATATAATAGTTATAAAGAAATAATATGGATTTTAAATTTAATGAATATAAATGATAGAAGAGGTTATATAAATATAAAAGACATTTTTGATAATAATGGTAATTTAAAGGTTAATTCAGATGGCGAAGAAGTTGGTAAAAATTTGTTAATTCAAAAAGCAACGGGTTATATATCTTTTGTTAGAGGTGAAAATCCGTATACTTTTCCTTTTCGAATATATCCTACTTTATTCTCTCCAAATAATACATTTCAACAATCATTTCAATATCCAAAATATCAAATGAACGGTAAAAAAATTGCGGATGAAAGTAAATTAAAAATATTAAATTTATATTTAACAAAAATTGGAGATTATCAATCAAAAGTATATGATTATGTTATTGATAGTTTAAATAAAAAAGCATTTACGATTGTTTCAAAAAAAGGAAAGATTACTGAAATGCCTAATTTTGAAAATATGGAAACATTTGGTTATACATTATTGCAGGTTCCGTTGGAAGCGTTGAATATATGTTATCCAATTGATGGTTTGAATAAAATAAATAAAAATAAACGCATAAGAAATATAGAATTAAAAAAGGTTCCGACAGTTGAGAATGATTCGTCCATCGAGGAATTTGTTCCAGTTATTGAAGGTGGTAAACCTAGTAAAAGTAGTTCTGAAACAGAATCAGGGTCAGAAACAGAACCAGAATCAGAATCAGAATCAGAAACAGAATCAGAAACAGAATCAGAAACAGAATCAGAACCAGAAGAAGAAGAAGAAGAAAAACAAAATAATAAAAATGGTATTAATCCACACGAATTAACAGGAAAAAAGGGGTTAGAGAGAGTTATGAGTTTTATAGATAATACAACACCTCCTGAAAAGGGTTCATTTGAATATAAAGAAAGCACAATAAACAAATATGGTAGAATTTTTTCTAGAAATGAGATTGGAAAATATAGTTCAAAAATTGAAAGTATTTGCAATAATATTCAATTAAAGGATGGAAGTGTAGCAGAAGGAATAATACTAATATATTCTCAATTTATTGATGGTGGATTAGTTCCAGTAATTTTAGCATTAGAAGAGATGGGATTTACAAGATATGGAAGTAATGTAAAATCATTATTTAAAATACCACCGACGAAAGCAGTAGATGTAAGAACACTTAAACCAAAAGAAAATACAGATTTTATACCAGCGAAATATTGTTTAATAACAGGTGACCCAAGAATTTCACCGAATAATGCGGATGATATAAAAGTAGCATCAAGTATTGAAAATAAAGAAGGACATAAAATAAAGGTTATATTAATATCGCAGTCAGGTTCAGAAGGAATAGATTTTAAGTTTATTAGACAGCTTCATATATTACAACCTTGGTATAATATGAGTAGAAATGAACAAATAATAGGTAGAGGTGCTCGTAGTTTTAGTCATAAAGATTTACCTTTTGAAAATAGAAATGTATCAATATATCTTCATGGAACAATTTTAGAAGACGAAGAAGAAGAGTCTGCTGATTTGTATGTTTATAGAGCTGCTGAGAAAAAAGCGGTTGAGATAGGAAGAATTACGAGAATATTAAAAGAGACATCGGTGGACTGTATTTTGAATCATGAACAACTTAATTTTACAAAAGAAAATATGTCAAAAATTATAAACAATAAAGTAAAACAAAAATTTTCAAATTTGATTGAAGTGAATGATTATGAGGTAGGGGATGAACCATATTCGGCAGTTTGTGATTATATGGAAAACTGTGAGTATAAATGTATGCCAAATAAAGAAATAAAAGAAAATGATTTAAATTTAAATACTTATAATGAGTCGTTTATAGAAAATAACGATGAAAAGATTATAGAAAAAATAAAATTTATATTTAAAGAACAATTTTTCTACAAAAAGAAAGATTTAATTTTACGAATTAACTTACCTAAGGTATTTCCATTAGAACAAATATATTCAGCACTAACAAAAATAATAGAAAATAATGAAATAATAATTGATAAATATGGTCGTTCAGGTTATCTTGTAAATATAAGTGAATATTATTTATTTCAACCATCAGAGTTAAACAATAAAAATATAAGTATATTCAACAGAAATGTTCCAATAGATTATAAACATAGTATGATAAAAATAAATATCAAAGAGAAAGATAGATTGTCATTAAATTTAAATAAAAATAATGAAGAAATAAGTTTAATGAAAGAAATAAAAGAAAACTATGAATTAACAAAGAATTATGCAACAACAGATGTAATCGTTGCAAGAGGTGATGATAATTGGTATAAGCGTTGTGGAAAAACAATAAAAAAATTATCGGAACAAAATATAAATTCAACTGAATTATTTATATTATTAATTGAACATATTGTTGATTTGTTATTATTCAAGGAAAAAATAGAATTATTAAATTATATATTTTCATTAGATATAATTGAGGAGAATACAATAGAATATATGATAAAGAATTATTTTGACAGTCAAATAATAAATTTAAAAAATATAACTGGTATTATTTTATTTACGAGAAAAAACAAAGAAACAAAACCAAAGGTAATGATATTAGAAAAGAACAAATGGATTGAGTCAGAACCATTAGATGAAAAAGAGATAGTTGAAGAAGCAACAAAAAAATATAAAAATATAAAATTAAATAATATAGTTGGGTTTATAGGGTTGGATAATAAAGAGAGATATTTAGTTTTTAAAACAAAAGAAATAAATTTTAAAAGAAATACTGGTGCGAGATGCGATGAAGCAGCGAAACCAAAAAAGATAAATATATTGAATGAAATAGAAGGTTATACGAAATATGTAGATAAAATAATAGTATCAGAAGAAGAATTTAATGTTTTAAAAGAAAAAAATAAATTATCTGAAAAAGAGATTGAAAAGAAATATATAGTAAAAGGTGATAGAGAGTTAATATCTACAAAAGGTATAGTTCAAGAAGAGTTGTGTTCTTTACAGGAATTATTATTGAGACATAATAATAAAATAAATAAAGATAATAAAAGATGGTTTTTGAATTATGAATTATCTTGTCTAATCAACTTTTAAGGTTTCAGGGTTTCGCTATTTATCATTGTTGAACGAAGGATAATAAAATCTTCTTTAAGTAGTTTTATTATATATTATTTTTCTCTCTTTGTAATAATAATAAAATCTTCTTTAAGTGTTATTTTTCTCTATTTTGTAATAATAGTAAAGTTTGGGGTCATATTAAATAAAAATTGAAATTAAATATAAGAATATTATATATAATATAATATAAAATGGAAAACGCCAAACAAAATTTCAATAAAAGAAGAGAAACAAGGATTGATAACAATATTTATTCTAGATGTTTAATCACTAGAAATATATCACTTAATATATCTATGATCGGTAAAAATTTATTTGAAATATTACAAAAAACTTTATCTGATAAATTTGAAGGTAAATGTATTGTAGAAGGTTATATTAAACCAAATTCAATTAAAATTATTACATATTCTAGTGGAATCGTAAAAGGAAGTAATATTTTATTTGAAATTGTATTTGAATGTTTATCTTGTTTTCCAGTTGAAAATATGTTGGTTAATTGTAAAGCTATTAATATTACAAAAGCGGGTATTAGAGCTGAAAGTTCTGTGGAAACACCAAGTCCAATAGTAGTATTTATTACAAGAGACCACCATTATAATATGCCGTATTTCTCAACTATTAAAGAAAATGACAATATTCTCGTGAGAGTTATTGGACAACGGTTCGAATTAAATGATAGTTATGTTTCAATTATAGCAGAATTAGTAGAACCGAATGATAATTATAATGTTGAAGTTAAAAAACCCAGAATAAATATAGAATAAATACAAATAATATAAATATAAATTAATTATATATTATAAATATGAATGAACAAAATAATAATACAATTGATGGACTAAATTATATTAGAGATAAAATAGAAAATATGACAAAATTTAACCAAGTTGAAATTTTGAGAATATTAAATAAATACAAAGAAATTACGTTGAATGAAAATAAATATGGGGTTCATATTAATCTCACAGATCTATCCAATAATGTTATTGATGAATTAGTTGTTTATATTAATTATGTAGATAAACAAGAAATTAATTTAAATGAAATCGAAACTCAAAAAGAAACATATAAAAATAAATACTTTAAAAAAGATAATAAAGATATTTCAATATCAATTTATAATTAAATGATAGAACAAAAATATAATGATGTAATAATTAAATTACAGCATTATATGTTTTTTCAACAAAATATCGATAACTCATTAATTCACTTTAATAAGTCAGATAATAATGTTAAAAAAAATAACTATGGTGAAAAAAAGAATTATGGTGAAAAGAATTCCTGTAAAAATGATTTTTTTATTCCAAAAGAAAAAGATACTTTATTCTGGTGTTTTTATTTAATCAAATATGGATATTCACAATATGAATATCCTGGAAATACCTCATTTTTAAATGAAAAAAATGTAAAATTCAAGTTAATTGAGTTTTTAAGAACACATAAAACCGATTTAAAAAATCATAAAATTAAAAATATACAGGATATAGAAGATGAATTGGCTAATAAGGAAATCATCGGGTTAAAAACATTTATCTCTCTTTGTATTTGTAGTAATATTAATATTATCCTTATTGACAATCGTAAATATTATGAATTATTAATTGATAACGAACAACCATTTCACATAATTCATCATAATATATCAAATAATAAATACTCATATGAAATTAACATTAATAATGATAAAATATCTTTTTATAAAAATAATTTTTTTAAGTTAGAGTCTTTTGAAAAACCCATTAAATCTATAACATATTATAAAGTTGAACAACTTGTTAATATATATAATAAATTACGCAATAATAATGGTGAAAATTGTGAAAAAAAAACTAAAAAAGAATTATATGAGTCAATATTATTAATTTTATAAAAAATTGAATATAATTTAAAATTATGTATTAATATATATATATATATCAATATGTTAAAGAATACAAATAAAAAACGTGAAAATAAATATAAATCAAATGAACCACCTAAGGTTCAATTTGAAAACCTCATTAAAAATTTTTGGGACAATAACCCTTATATTAAAAATATTGTGAAAAATGACGAGTTAGAGGTTCGTTTTGGAACACGAGGAAAACGATTTACTAAAATTGACTACTATAATGTTATTAAAATACTAAAATCACTCGATTTTGAAGCAGAAAATGTAAATGGTGATTACTTATTACGTATTCAAAATGAATTCTTAGATGTAAAAACTGGGTCATTTAGACAATTTTCCAATATTAGAACTGAGATAAATGGTTTTCATACAATACAGAAATTTTGTAATAATAATGATATTAAAGAACTTTTACCTGACAATAACATCAGTTTCACTAAAAAAGATAGAAAGGCATATCCTGTAAATTTTGATGATTTCAATTTTCGGTTATCTTATTCCACAGAAGAAAATTTGAATCGTAATAGTAGTATTGTAAGAAATATTATTGAAAACTGGAATAAATCAAAAAAATTATTCCGTTATATTAATCGTGTTACATTTAAACATCCAACTATACCAATTAATGTAGACATCAGTATTGTAAAAACTAATAAGTTCGATTTTGAAAAAAAACAAATTATTATGGAATACACAACGGTTGATGCGACCCTATTTGATAATAGCGAAAGTTATGAAATAGAATTAGAAATAAACAATTCCGAAATTGGTCCTGGAACATCAACAAAAACAGTAGATGACTTAATCGCTTCTTTAAATAAAACTATTAAATATATTTTAAGTGGAATACAATATACAAATTTTCCAATATCGTATACCGAACAAAATGACGTATTGCAAAAGTATATGAAAACAATTATGGGTAATAATTATGACCAATATAAAAGAATAAAAAATAACAATTTTATCGGTCCATCATCATATACTTTACAAATAGAAAATATTGCTCCAATTAACAAGGATACAAATATTCCAAATATTAGAAATGATTTTTGTGTTACAGATAAAGCTGATGGTGAAAGACATCTTATGTTTATATCATCAAACGGTAGAATATATTTAATAAATACAAATATGAGTGTAATATTTACTGGTTGTATAACAAATAATAAAATTTGTTTTAATTCTTTAATTGATGGAGAGATTATTTACCACGATAAATTTGGAAATATGATTAACTTATTTGCTGCGTTTGATATATATTTTATTAACAACGATAATGTAAGAGCATTAGGTTTTATTCCAACAAATGAAAACGATAATCCTAATAAATTTCGATTACCCAAATTGAAAAATTTTATTAAAGAATTGAATATTGTATCTTGTGTTTCCGAACAAAAACCATTTTTAAGAATTGAATGTAAAAAGTTTTACTCATCGACTTCAAATAAAACTATATTTGAATGTTGTTATGATATTTTAATGAGAGAAATTGAAAATTCATTTGAATATAATACTGATGGTTTAATATTTACTCATACGATATTTGGAGTTGGTTCAAATAAACAGAATGTTGAAGGACCTTTAAGTAAAATTACTTGGGAATACTCGTTCAAATGGAAACCCTCAAAGTATAATACAATAGACTTTCTTGTAAAAACTCAAAAAAATAATTCTAATTTAGATATTATAAATCCAATATATCAAGAAGGAATAAACACCGATTCCAATATACAAATAAACGAATATAAAACATTAATATTATGTTGTGGTTTTGACCCAAAGAAACACGGATATATAAATCCTTGTAAAGATATTATTGATGATAATCTACCTAATTTTAAAGATATAGATAACGATGATACATATAAAGCTGCCGAATTTGTTCCCTCCAATCCTTCTGAGGAAAATGCTGGGATATGCAATATTATGTTGAAAAAAGACAATACTGGTATAAATCAAATGTTTACAGAAGAAGGTGAAGTTTTTGATAATGATATGATTGTTGAATTTAGTTATGATATTAATGAAAAAAAACTTTGGAGATGGAAACCTCTGAGAGTTAGATATGATAAGACTGCACAATATATAGAAAATAATGAAATATCTTGTAACGCATATCACGTTGCTAATAGTAATTGGCATTCAATCCATAACCCTATTACAAGCGAAATGATTACGACTGGTAATAATATTCCTGATGAAATTATCGATAATGATGTTTATTATAATAGAATTGTTACATCTGATAAAACAAAACCGTTAAGGGATTTTCATAATTTATATGTTAAAAAAATGCTTATAAAGAGTGTTTCAAAGAAGGGAGACATCTTAATAGACTATGCTTGTGGAAAAGCAGGGGATTTACCAAAATGGATTTCTTCTAATTTATCATTTGTATTTGGTATAGATATATCAAAAGATAATTTAGAAAATAGAACAGATGGTGCATGTTCTAGATATTTAAATTCACGGAAAAAATTTAAATATGTTCCATACGCTTTATTCGCAAATGGAAATAGTTCGTATAATATTAAAAATGGAAGTGCTATGTTGAATGATACAGCAGTTCAAATAACCAAAGCTATATTTGGTGAGGGTGTAAAAGATGAAGAAAAATTAGGAAAAGGTGTATTTCGACAATATGGAAAAGGTCTTGAAGGATTTAATATATCATCTTGTCAATTTGCTCTACATTACTTTTTCGAAAATCAGTCATCAATACAAAATTTTATTAGAAATCTCTCAGAATGCACTAAATTAAATGGGTATTTTATTGGTTGTTGTTATGATGGAAAACAAATATTTAATATGTTAAAAAAGAAAAATATTGGGGAGAATATAGAATTGTATAATGAAAACGTTAAGATTTGGGAAATAATAAAAGAATATGATGAGGAAACTTTTGATGATGATATCACAAGTGTTGGATACAAAATTTCAGTTTATCAAGAATCCATTAATAAATTATTTGCTGAATATCTTGTGAATTTTGATTATCTTCAAAGAATAATGGAAAACTATGGGTTTGTTTTAATAAATAATGAAGAAGCCAGAAGTCTTGGATTACCAAATGGAAGTGGTTCATTTGGCGAGTTATACAATAATATGTTGAATGAAGTTAAACAATATAAATCAAAAAGTAATGAATATGGATTATCTTTGAAAATGGATTCGAATGAAAAAAAAATTTCATTTTTAAATAGATATTTTGTTTATAAAAAAATAAGAAATGTAAATGCTGAGAAAATATCATTAGATGAATTAAATGAATCTTATTATGAAAAAAATCAATTGAAAATCCAAAGTCAAAAATTTGCTGATAATACTAAGCTTGAAAGCCAACAGTTAAAAACACGAGTTAAGAATTTGAAGAAAAAGATAGTATTAGAACAAGCAACAGAAGGTAATGAAGAAGAAGAAGAAAAGGAAAAAGAACAAGAACGATTGAAAGAAATAGAAAAAGAACAAGAAAAAGAACAAGAACGATTGAAAGAAATAGAAAAAGAACAAGAAAAAGAACAAGAAAAAGAACAAGAACAAGAAAAAGAACAAGAAAAAGAGAAAGAAAAAGAACAAGAAAAAGAACAAGAAAAAGAAAAAGAGAAAAAGAAAGAAAAAGAGAAAAAGAATGTTACTAAAAAAGTAACTAAAAAATTAATAATAGTTGGTGATGATACTAGTGAAGAAAAGAAAAAAGAAAAAGAGAAAGAAAAGGAGAAAAAGAATGTTACTAAAAAAGTAACTAAAAAATTAATAATAGTAGGCGATGATAGTAGTGAAGAAAATAAAAAGGAAAAAGATAAAACCAAACTAAATATTGGTGAAAATAAAAAGGAGAAAGATAAAGAAGAAAAAGAAAGACAAAAACAATTAGAAAAAGAAGAAAAAGAAAGACAAAAACAATTAGAAAAAGAAGAAAAAGAAAGACAAAA
>Ga0136644_10000362_pt1 | contig 36299 bp, 31 predicted proteins | sample C_130820_EF_Meta_FD_94780 | JGI IMG/M metagenome (GOLD analysis project Ga0136644, IMG submission 94780) | Freshwater microbial communities from Lake Croche, Canada to study carbon cycling - C_130820_EF_MetaG (v2) (version 2) | ecosystem: Environmental > Aquatic > Freshwater > Lake | place...
CAACTGGAGCAACTGGAGCAACTGGAGCAACTGGACCAATTGGAGAACCTGGATATACAGGAGCAACTGGAGCAACTGGACCAACTGGACCAACTGGACCAACTGGTGAAACTGGACCAACAGGACCAATATTATCAATTGGAAATAGTTTAAGTGTTGATAGTGTTTACGGAAATGATCAATTAGCAGCATCACAACCATATACTTTCCCATTCAAAACAATTGGGGCAGCATTAACATCTGTTACTTCAACATCAGGATATTTGGCAAATATTTCTCAATATATAAAAGTAAATGCTGGAATATACAATGAAACTATTACTATTCCTGATAATGTTTCTCTTGTAGGAACAAGTCTTCAAGGTGTAGTAATTCAACAATTAAATGTTACTCAAAACACAACATTAGTTACAATGGGAACAAACTGTCGTTTTGAAAATGCAACTCTAAATTTATCAACTACAGGGAATCATAATTTAACGGCAGTTCTTTTTCCCACAGGTTCAGGAGCAGGAACAAGTATTACATCAAAACTAAGAACTTGCGTTATTACAGTAACATCTACATATACAGGTAATAATACTGTATGCGGTATTCTTTCGAATGGCACATCAACTCCACCTACAACAACATATACTGCTGTAAATGCAATTCAAAGAACTACTATTAATGTTTTATCAAGCTCGACAGGGATAACTAGAGGTATTTTAGTAAATGGACCAAATCGTTTTGCTGTTAGAGATATAGTAGTTTATGCTCGTGCATCAGCAGGAGGTGTTGGTACAAATATAATTGCAGCAGAAGTAAATAACGCTACTGGATTTTTAGAAATAAAGACTTCTACTTTGAATGGATTGACTCATGATATGAGTCAAACATTAGGAACAATTCTGCTTGCTTATACTGATTTAAATAATGCTGATGCAAGTGGAAATGGTTTTAGTGTAAATATTGAACCTTCAAATATATTTTATGGTGTTACAGCAATTCCAAATAATAAAACTGGAACAGTTTTTCTTTGCCCCGGAACAGTTACATGGTCAAACGCGGAACCCCAACAATTTGGTTTACCTTTCGCACAGCCTATTATTGTTTTTGGTGGTATTTTTACATCTTATCAAACGTTAACAGGAACAGGAACATATACTTTCAATGTTTATAAGAATTCAACATCTAATCCTCCATTTATTACAGGTGTTTTGAACTCAACTACACAAACAGTAAGAACAATTGCATCATCCGCTACATTAGCAGCAATTACTGATAGACTTCTAGTTACATTAACTATAACTGGAGATATTGGAAATAACCCACCTGATTGTTTTGTCACACTATCCGTTTATTAAAAAGTTGAAATCTTTGAAAATCAATAAAAATAAAAATAGAAAAAATAAATATTTTAAATAAAATTATTTATTTTTTGAAACTTATGGGTATCCTAATAGTTTAAGAATTGAATTTTTTGTTACTTTTGGTGTTGTTTCTGTAATAAGCCCTTTACTGAACGCGATTTTTTTCAACTGATTCAATGACATTTTTTTATAGTCTACTAAGTTTTCTATATTTTTAGTTTCTTCACTACTAATGTCAATTGATTTAATGAAATCTAAATTCATTTCTTTTACTGCTTTGTTTTCAACATTATCATTATCTTCATCTTTGTCATCTTCTTTATCATCATCTAAGTCACTATCATCTAACTCATCAAGATCATCCAATTCATCAATATCATTATCTATATCAATATTTTTTTCTTCATTAATGTTTAATGTTTCACCAAAATTTATAATTTTTACTTCATTTGTCTCACCAATTTCAATAACATCTGGTATAGTAGTTTTGTTATCTTCATCATCGTCATCATTGTCATCTTCGTCATCATCTTCATCATCCTCATCATCATAATCGTCATCTTCATCCTCATCTTCATCATCCGAAACATTTATCAAGTTCGTTTTATCTTTTTCTCTTACATTGGACATTTGATTTTGAAAAGTTGGATTTCCTCCTCCCATGTTAAATGTTAACATTTGAAGATGTCCTCTTACAAAATTCATTTCTTCCGCCATTGTTGAAACAACTTCTAACATTGATGAAATTTTATGATTTTGGTCTACAAATTTATGAGTAAAATACATACCAAGTAACCCAATAAGTATTAAATTTATTCCTAAACATAAAAGAAATGGAATACTAACAAAATCTGATAAAGCCATTTTATTAAAAAAAGAGAATATATTTAATTTTTTGGGAAAACGAATTTATTTTATTTTCATATTTATGCAGATTTTAATGTATTCTCTATTATTTCTTTTGGATAGTTCATATCATTTAATACTTTAATTCCTCCACGAACAGTTGAAATTCCTTTTTTCAATAAATAAGTATATTTAAAATCTTTACCATTCTTTTCCGTTTTCATGTGATAATTTTCAATTTCATCATTTTTATTCAATTTATAACACAAGTCAAAAAAGTGTGTTGTTAAAATACAGTTCACGTTATTGAATTTTAATAAGTATTGCATAAATGCATGCGCGCTAATAATTGCCTCTTCTGGATTTGTTCCTGAATATAGTTCATCAAATACGCAAAAGTGAGTGTCTTTTTTTGAATTTATATTGATAATATCAATTATTTCTTTGCAACGTCTTGCTTCTGCTTGAAATAAACTATCCCTCCCTGAAGTATCTGGTATATTCAAATAACAATGAATATATTTGTAAGGGTTAAGTATAGCTTCTTGATAAAATCCACATCCAAATTGTTGTGTTATTATGACATTGATTAATGCAGATTTTAATGTTGTTGTTTTTCCAGATGCATTTGGACCAGTAATTATTAAATTTTTCTTGAAATTGAATGAATTTTTAACAGGCTTATTATTTATTAGAGGTGGATAAAATGATTTTTTGAAAAAATTCTTTTTCTTTTTTGTTGTAAATTTTGCTAAATGAATATTACCTTTGTTTATATTTTCAATTAGTCCTTCAATATTATCAACGTAAGCATTAAATCCAAAAGAATATAAAAAAGCATCGTTATAAGTAGTATCATTATAAATATCATAAAAGTGTTTCATAACAATTCCAAACTGACCTAGTTTACTAGTGGAAAAAGTGTATGGTTTAATCAAATCTAATTGATTTTTTAATTTGGATAGTATTACCAATTTTTCTTGAATTGTTTCATTAAATTTTGAATATGTTTTCAAATTTGATGTATATAGTAAGATGTTTGACATAGATTCTTCTGTTTGTTCAATATATTTTTTAATAAAAAATAAATGTTCGTGTATTTTTTTCATATTTTTATTGAATCTATAACAAGTTAAAATATTTTGATAAATCGAAAAAACATAAAACGCTGCAGATAGTAATATATATACTTTTTCATCTAGTTTTACACTATTAAATTTTGTAAAAAGTTTTCCAATCGCATGGTTAGAAATAATAGTTTTTAAAATATCAATATATTCGCTTACTGTTACATTAAGACCTTTAATATGAATTACAAAAAAAGGAATTATTAAAATAATAAAAGGAACACATAATGATATGACAGGTGAAATCAAATTGTATATACTCATAATTTGTAAAAAATAGTCAGATTTATTTAAATATTCCCATCTAGGCCAGTCAATATAATGATATCTCTCTTTAAATCCAGTATCGTTTTTTATTTCATCCCATATTTCTATTATTTTTTCATATTTATCTTCAACTTTCTCTCTATTTGACTCATTATCATCAAATTTTATTTTTTTATAACTGGTTAATAAATGTTGAGAGTCTTTTAAAAATTGAACGTCAGTTGTATAATAATTTGATATTTGTTCAATTAATTTTATACCTACTTTCGTTTTAGGTTGAAATGCATATTGATAAAGTGGGTTATAAGATGAGTCTATTGTTTTTATTAATTCTAAATCGTTTACTATATTTTTATTTATTTCCATTTTGTTTTCATTATAAAAAATAGGTAGTTTAAAATGATCGCTTATTTTCTCAATATTTGAAGTAGACATTTTATTATATCAAATATAGAGTTATTTTATTTTTATTTAACGCGTTTTTTATTTCTCAGTGTTGGCGGAAATTCCGCATTTTTTGTTCCATAAAGTGAATCTACTTTTCAAAAATGGACAAAAAAAAATGTCCAATTTCTGAAAGTACCGAGATTTTGGCGCAAAAATATTTCCGAAATTCCCGTTTAGACCATTATGATTTGTAACACCAAAAAAAAATTTTTGTTTTGTGATTGCAAATTTTTTAAATTTTTTGTTTCAAAGAATTTAGGAACTTTTGTGTAATCCTAATATAGAGTTACAATGGATCCAAAAAAAGTTCTAAAAAGTTCAAACATTTTTTTTTGTTTTTTTTGTGACTATAATACATCACGTAAAAGCCAATATGAAAGACATATACGAACACCAAAACATTTAAGAATGACAGAAGAGTTACAAAAAGTTCCAAATGGTTCCGGTAGTATGAAAATATTTACATGTAGTTGTGGAAATACTTATAAATATAGGCAAGGTCTTAATAAACATAAAAAAATATGTGAAAAAACTGTTAGTAATGTAATAGATATGTCTAATAATGTTATACTTGAGTTAGTAAAACAAAATCAGGAGTTTAAACAAATGATAATTGAACAAAACAATAAAATAATTGAGTTGACAAAAGATAAAAGTATTATAAATAATAATATTACAAATAATACAACTAATAATAAATTCAACTTACAGTTCTTTTTAAATGAACAATGCAAGGATGCGCTTAATATAATGGATTTTGTTGATTCTCTCACACTTAAGTTGACTGATTTAGAAAATGTTGGTAAACTAGGTTATTCGGAAGGTATATCTAAAATATTTATTAATGGACTGAAACAGTTAGATGTATTCAAAAGACCTATTCATTGTAGTGATTTAAAGAGGGAAACATTATATATAAAGGATGAAAATGCGTGGGAAAAAGAAAATGAAGAAAAAGCGAAAATTAAATTAGCAATTAAACAAATTGCGAATAAAAACATAAAACAAATACCAGAATGGCAAAAAAATAATCCACAGTCACAAGATACAAATACAAAAAAGCATGACCAGTATATGAAAATTGTAGGTGAATCAATGGGCGGATTTAATATGCAAGAAGATGAAAAAAATTATAATAAAATAATAAAAAATGTTGCAAAAGAAATTATTATTGATAAATAAAAAATAATTTAAACCATTTATACTATAAAATATAATGTACGAATATATATTATATTTAATGATTTTTACTTTTATTATTTTATTTGTAGAAGAAGAACATAACTAATTTTTACTTAACAAGTGTATCAAAATTAGATGGCATTTCAATAATTTGTGTCCCGTAATGAATCTCAATCTCTTTTAGTTTTGAAATATCTCTTCTTGTTATTAAGTTGATACCAACACCTTTCCTACCCCAACGACCACTTCGACCAATTCTATGCAAGTAAGTATGAACACACTTTGGAATATCAAAGTTGATGACAACACTTACTTGTTGAATATCAATTCCACGTGCAGTTACATTAGAAGAAATTAAAACACGATAAGCACCAGTTCTAAAGTCTGAAAAGGCCTTATCTCTATCTGTTTTATCCATTCCACTATGAATTCTGCAAACCGGAAACCCATCTTCCATCATTGCATCATAAAGGTCAGAAACACGTTTTACACTGTTCGCATAAATAATGCATTGTGAAACAGACATAAAACCATATAAGTCTTTTAATGTTAAATATTTTTGTCTGTCATCTTCTATTGCAACATAGTATTGTGCAATACCTTCTAATGTTAACTGTTCTGCTTTCACAGATATTTTAACAGGATTTCTCATAAACTTACTAGTTATTCCATAAATATGACTTGGAAGTGTTGCACTAAATAATGCGACTTGAATATTGGTATTGAAATATTGAAAAATATTATATATTTGCTCTTTGAATCCACTAGATAACATCTCATCAGCTTCATCTAAAATAACAAGCTTAATATTTTTAGTTCCAATATGATTTCTTCTCATCATATCATATACTCTTCCAGGACATCCAGTAATTACATGAGGAACATTATTTCTAAGATTTGTAATATCATCTTCAACTGAACTTCCACCAACTAATACTTGAATGCGAAGATTTTTAATCATAGAACCAATTCCTTTCATAACATTCGCTGTTTGTGTGCTTAACTCTCTAGTAGGTGATAAGCATAAAATTTGTGTAGTATTTTCATTTGTATTAATATGTGATATTGCGCCAATGGTAAAAGTCGCTGTTTTACCAGTGCCAGATTGAGCTTGTGCGATGATATCTTTGCCAAGAACAAGGGGTTTAATTGCTTTTCTTTGAATAGGACTTGGTTTCTCAAATCCATATGAAAAAATACCCCTTAATAAATTAGGATCTATATCAAGATCTTCCCAATTATTAAATTCATAAGAAGAGTCATATGTTTCCTCTTCATTGTTATCAACCTCGGCCGAAGTTACACTTTCTTTCTCAAGAGACATAATACTAATACAGTAGATATATATTTAAGCATATTTAATTTTATTATATTAAATAAAATTGATATAAATGTAAAATTTATATAATGTTAATTATGACTCAAGTGATACAACGATATAATTTGCAAGATTTCATTGATATCACATTTAACGGTTTTGATATTAGTCTTCCTGATGAAACAATTAATATTATAACAGAGTTGTCACAACAAGTAGGTTCACCAACTTATATAAAGACTCCAAATTTTCAAAAAAAAGAAAATATAACAAAGATTAGTAACGATAATTTTAATCCTATAAATGATATTTATAAAAAGAAAAGAAGAAATAAGGCAACGGAAATTATAAGTGATGCTGATTGGGAGTCAATACGTACATTTCAAACAACCAAAATAGAGCAAAAAGTAGGAATTGAAGCGCAACTTGACTTGATAAGATCTTGGTTGAATAAAATGTCAGATAAAATGTATATTGAACCTTGTGAAAAGATAATGGAAATATTAAATCAGTTAGTTATAAATGGAACAAGTGAAGTAGATATGTTAAGAATTGGGAATGCTATTTTTGAAATTGCATCAAATAATAGATTTTATTCAAAATTATACGCAGATTTGTATACAACTTTGATTGAAAACTATTATGTAATGAGAGAAATTTTCAATGAAAACTTATTATGTTTTATGGAATTATTCAATTCTATTGAATACGTTGATCCTGAAAAAGACTATGATAAATTTTGTAGAGTAAATAAAGATAATGAAAGAAGAAAAGCATTAAGTTCTTTTTTTGTAAATTTAACAACAAATAAAATTATTAGTGAAGAAAAGTTAATAGAAATGGGTTGTACTTTATTGGATAAGTTATTATTATTTATAAAAGAACCCAATAAAAAAAATGAAGTAGATGAAATTACTGAAAACATTGCAATTTTGTATTTATATAATAAACAAATATTTGAAGATTGTGAAATATTGTTCAATGGTGTTTCTTTTACAGAAATGATTGAATTATTGGCAAACTGTAAAGCAAAAACATACCCTAGTCTATCAAGTAAGTCAATATTTAAATTTATGGATCTTGTTGATATGTAAAATATAAACTCATAAATAATTATATTAAATATAAAATATTATTATTTATAAAAATGACAACAGAAAATATTACATTTTTTTTGAATGAAACAACGAATATGAAACATTATGATATTGATATAATTAAATTACAAAATGAAGTAAATGAAATAGAAATAAATAGTTTATCTTTGAATGATGAAATTTTTCAACAAGTCAAAAATTACTATTTAAATTATACTATAAAACAGTTATTGATAATATGTGATTTTTATGGTATTGTTAAAACTAAAATGAAAAAACGGGATATTATAGAACAAATAATACTTTTTGAAAATAATATAGATAACTTGGATATCATTTTGAAACGTAGGGAATTTTGGAACTATATGAATGAATTAAAAAATGATAAATTTATGAAAAGATTTGTTATTTGGTAATAAAATAATTAAATATTATTTATCTATCTAAAATATAGATGGTATTATCAAAGTTAGATAGTAGTATTAGTTATTCAGAATTAAAAAGTGTAGATCCAGATGATTTTAAAAAAGAAGCAAATTTGTATGAGATTGAAGTGAAAGATGTAGATATTATTATTGCAGTTGGTAATGCAAAAAAAAATTATGAAGATAAAAATATTACATATTTTCCAGTTTATTTAGTAAAAACAAATAATAAAGTTGTTCAAATAGGAATTTATGAACTATTTACTACAGATTTGTTGAATTATATGGACGAAGAAGGGAGTTTAGAGGTTGAAGAGTTAGATGAACCTTTGATATACACTTTTGTTACAAAAAAAATGTTAGAAAACTTAGGATTAAAACCAGAAAGTCAAGGTGAATACAAACAAGAAAATGCTGGCGAAGAAGATTCTTTCGAAGAAGAAGATATTGAAGAAATAAAGAAAAGCAATAAAAAAACAAGTTCAAATGATTTTCAAACAATAAAAGTTCCAAAAATAAGAGAGAAAACTTTTGTGCAAGCACAGGGGGTTGTTCCATATGTTCAAGAATTAAATGAAGAAACTAAAAAAGACGCAGATTTATTAAAAGATAAATATGAAAGTAAAACATCAAATACTTGGATTGAAAATTTTATGAAAAATAATAAATACTTTATTATTGATAATGAAGGTGGTGGAGACTGTCTTTTTGCAACAATAAGAGATGCTTTTATACAGTTAGGACATCAAACAACTGTTCAAAAATTACGTAAACGTTTATCAGAAGAAGCAACTGAAGAAATATTTTTGAACTATAAAGAACAGTATGACATGTATAATACTGCTTTAATCCAAGATTCAAAAAATATAAAAGAATTAGAAATAGAATATGAAAAATATAAAAAAATGTACAGTGAAACTTTGGATAGAACAGAAAAGAAACAATTTATAGATGCTGCAAAAAAAATTAAAGAACAACGTGATAGATTATTAAATGAAAAAAAAGTAACTCATAAAATATTAGAGGAATATAAATTTATGAAAAATGTAGACAGTCTTGAAAAATTCAAACAAAAAATACAATCTTGTGAATTTTGGGCAGAAACGTGGGCAATTTCTACTATTGAACGAGCTTTAAATATAAAACTTATTTTATTATCAAGTGAATCATTTAAAAATAATGACACAGCAAATGTGTTAAATTGTGGGCAGTTAAATGATTCTATTTTGGAATCAAGAGGGGAGTTTACACCAGACTATTATATAATGGTTGAATATAATGGGTATCATTATAAATTAGTTGGTTATAAAAAGAAACAAATATTTACTTTCAAAGAACTACCATATGATATAAAAAAAATGGTTGTTGATAAATGTATGGAGAAAGATAGTGGTGCATTTTCTATTATACAAGATTTTACTAGATTCAAAGAACAAAATGTATCTAGATATTCATCAGCATCTTCAAAAGTTTGTAAATTTGAAGAGTTATCAGAAGCAAAAATAAGAGGTTTATACGATGAGTCTGTTGTATTTCAATTTTATGATAAATCATCACCAGAGAGATTACCTGGAAAAGGTTCTCATGAAAGTATTCCAAAAGAAGCGATTCGTGAATTTTCGAGTTTACATGGAATTGATAACTGGCGAAGAAAATTGGACGACTTTTGGGTAGAACCTGGAAAAACATTTGTTTTGGATGGACATAGATGGAATAGTGTAGAACATTATTATCAAGCGTCAAAATTTAAAGAATCAAATAAAGAATTTTATTTATCTTTTACGGTTGAATCTGGAACAGATTTATCAAAAAATCCAGAAATGGCAAAAGCAGCTGGAAGTACTTCAGGTAAATTTAAAGGTACGTTAATTCGTCCTGTGGAAGTATCAATCGATCCAACTTTTTATGGAAAACGTAAAGAAAAAGAATTGTTTGATGCTTTGTGTGCAAAATTTAATCAAATAGATGAAATGAAACAAGTTTTATTGGAAACGAAAAATGCGAAGTTAATGCATTATTTAAAAGGAAAAGAACCAGAGTTAGCAGAACAGTTAATAATTGTTAGGGATAAATTGAGAATATCGAACCCCTAGTTTACTATTTAGACTGTCATTATAAAACTAAATTATAAATATATTATTATTTATATAATGGACTATATAGCAGTTTTAAGAGACTCAATAGAAACATCTATCAGTTTAGGATTGTTTAAAACAAAAAAGGAATCATCTGTAGCGCATATTTTCAATTCTAAACTTGTAAAATTACCATTATCGCGATTTAATAATGTAGAAAATTTTAATCCAGATAGATTACAAGACTCTGCAACAAAAGCATATCCATTAGATAATAGACCAAGAGGTATAGATGATATTAATAGTGTGAAGTTTTATCAAAAACAAATAAAAAACGGAAAAATTGTACAACCAATTTGGTTAGTAGAAAAAAACAAAAAATATATTTTGTTAGATGGTGCGCATAGAATTGTTTCTACATATATAGAAAATAAAAATACAATAGACGCATATATAATTAGTATTTGAATAATAATATTAAAAATAAAAAATATTATTATTATAAGAGTAAGAAATGAAACTAACAAAAAATAGTGAACTATTAATGAATTTTTTTTTAGAGAATAAATGTATTAGTCATTTACCTCAAAATGCAAAGACAAAAACTATTTTCAAAAAGATATATGATGATTTAAAAGAAGCAGATGCTTTTATAAAAAATGCAAAAATGAAAGAAGGAAACAATTTTTATAAGTTAAATATAACTAAAATTGTAAGTGTAAGTCAAATACTTAAACCAAAAACATTTTCACCGGAAAGTTTCCCAGTAGAAGTTAGACAACATATTGATAACTTAATGACTTATAATTTATCATATACTTTTTCTCTCTTTGATAGAGAGATAAAAATAAATTTTATAGTCGAAGATAACTCCCCTGAATATCAAATTGAACTATATAATGACTATATTGAAAAGATTTTAGTTTGGCTATATATAGTGAATGAGCATTCATCTAAAAAATGTTCAAAAAAAATAGTAGTTTATTTATACTTTACATCATTAACAAAAGTTTTACCAAAAAGTAACCTAAATTATTTAAGTGAAATAAATGTAAATACAGCGTTTACTTATACTTGCAATACAGATTCAGAGATAGTTGTATTTCGTAAAGAAGAATGGTTTAAAGTTTTTATACATGAATCGTTTCATAATTTTGCGTTAGATTTTTCAGATATGAATAATGAAGAATGTAAAAACAAAATTCTCTCTATTTTTAATGTAAAATCAGATGTAAATTTATATGAAGCTTATACAGAATTTTGGGCAGAACTGATGAATACAATGTTTTGTAGTTTTTACTTAGTAAAACACAAACAATATCATTTGGGTTTAAATGAATTTTTGTTTAATTGTGATTTTTTTATTAATTTTGAGAGAACATATAAATTGTTTCAAATGATAAAAACACTGAATTTTATGGGGCTAACATATAAAGATTTATATTCAAATGATCATCATTCTGAGTTAATGAGAAAAACATTATATAGAGAGAAATCAAATGTTCTCTCATATTATATTATTACTACAGTTATGATGAATAACTACCAAGGGTTTTTGTCCTGGTGTAACTTGAATAACTTTACATTACTACAGTTTAAAAAAACAAATGCAAATGTAAATAAATTTTGTAAATTTATTGAGAAAAATTACAAAACAACGAGTATTCTAGATTCAGTGAAATGTATGGAACATTTTTTTACTGTATTCAAAAAACAAAAAAAAAGTAAACAAGTAGATTTTGTATTCAATAATATGAGAATGTCTATTTGTGAGCTAGGTTAAAATATTTATTTTCTGTGTTTTCCACCTTTTCTAGTTTTTCTGTGCTTTCCTCCTTTTTTGGATTTTTTTGATTTCTTTCCTCCTTTTTTTGATTTTTTTGATTTCTTTCCAGCCTTTTTGCTTCTTCTTGTTCTCTTTCCCCCTTTCTTAATTTTTCCACCATCATAACCCATTTCAATATCCCCTTTTTGATTTTCGATATCACGTTCTTTATCATCTTCTTCGTCTTCATTTTTAAATGAGTCTTCGGGAGGTTCTGTAAACACTTCATCTTCCTCTTCTTCATCAATTTCAATAGGATATGATTCAGGTGTAGTTGTTTCTTGATCCTCAGAGTTTTTTCCTTCTTCCATGTTAACTATTGAGTCATCTAGTTCACTCAAAGGATTACTAAATAATCCAGTTGTATCATCTTCTATTTGTCCTCCTTTTTTACGAGACATTTTTGTTCTTTTCCTAAAACTACGACTACGATTTTGACTGCGCATTTATATATTATGTATAGAACAAAAATCACAACCATTTAAAGGTTTTTTATTGCAAAAATTTCCTGTTGTTGTTTTTTTTCCACAAATGTATTTATAACAACCGTTTCCTATTGATAATTTATTTGCTTTCCAATATGTAGTAGCTTCATCAAAATCGATATTAACTTCATATTTAATCCGTTTTGTTAGATTTTTGGTTTGACTCCTGGTTTGCATTATTAATTTTATTATTATATTACTAGTAATAATTTCAATTTTATTATTAAAGAAAATTGAAATGTAAAATTTGGTAAAATAGAATAAATATAATATAATTTTAAAAAGTTATAAACTGTTAATGGGTATAAGATATTTAAATAACTTTCTGAAAGACTCTTGCAAAGACTCTATAAAAAACATTCATATTGGCGAGTTATCTGGGAAAAAAATCGCAATAGATATAAGTATATATTTATATAAGTTTGTTGGCGAGGGTTCGTTGATTGAAAATATTTATTTAATGTTATCAATATTCAGATATTATAATGTAATACCAGTTTTTATATTTGATGGGAAGCCTCCAACTGAAAAAAAAGAACTATTGCAAAAGAGACGAAAAAATAAGTTAAACGCAGAAAAAGAGTATAACTTGTTAAAAAATAAATTACTATCTATAGATAATGATGATGAAAAACAAGATATTGTAAATAATATGGATATTTTAAAAAAACAATTCATTTATATAACAAAAAAACAGATAGAACTTGTAAAAAATTTAATTGAAAGTTTTGGAGGAAGTTATTTTGATGCTTATGGGGAAGCTGATGAGTTATGTGCATTATTAGTATTGAATAATAAAGTTTGGGCTTGTTTAAGTGAAGACATGGATTTATTTGTTTATGGTTGTCCTCGTGTATTGCGATATTTAAGTTTAATAAATCACAGAACAGTTATTTATGATTTGAAACATATTTTAGAAGAGTTAAATATGAGTCAAAAAGATTTTAGAGAAATATGTATTTTATCCGGAACAGATTATAATGTTGTTAATAGTGAATCGCCAACGTTATATAAAATATTAAAATTATTTAATAAGTTTAAAAAAACTAAAGAAAATATAGATTTCTATAAGTGGTTGAATAACCATTATAACGAATATGTTGAAAGCATAGATGATTTTGAAAATATAAATAATATGTTTGATTTGTCGTCAAACAAGGATATTTATAAGTTATATGAAAGTATTAAAATAACAAACACTTCTATTTTAAAAGAAAAAATGAAAGAAATATTAGAAAAAGATGGGTTTATATTCCCATAAAGTATTTGAAAAATATATAGTTAAATAAAATATATATTTTTGAATTATTTGTCAATTTTGTTATGATGTTTTTATTTTTTTATAATTTTAATTTTTTTATTTTAATATTTTAAGCAGTTACAGATGATTCACTCTTGACAGTCTTGGCAAAATGAGGACTCATGAATCGTTGAAGATTAAAGTAGGTAAGGACATCAGACTTTTGGAGCTTAAGAAGTGAAGCAAGCTTAGCATCTGGGTTGATCTTACGACCATTCTCCTTGTCTTGAAGATTGTTAGTTCGAATATAGGCGTTGATATCACGAGTAACAGATGTGCGTGCCATCTCAGTTCCTGTCTCCTTTCCAAGGAAAGAAGCAAGCTCATCACTGATACGAGTAGGTTTTACAAAACCACTTGGCGCACGGTTGCCAGACTTGCGCTTTCTGCGGGAGTTTTGCTTTTGCGAGGTCTTTAGCTCACGAGTCCACTTTTTCTCAAGTGTTCTGTACTCAGTCTTAAGACTTGAGATCATAACACCAAGTTGTTGGAGTTTGGCAAGAAATTCAATAGATTGCTCAGCAAGAGGAGTCTCAACAGAGTCTCCTTCTTGAATAACAGGTTCAACAACATGTTGAACAACATGTTCAACAACAGGCTCAACAACAGAAACAGATGCATCTTGCTTTACAGACTTGGTTTTCTTTACTTTGGTAACCTTATCAACAGGAGTACTGGAATCAACAACAACAGAAAGAGGAACAGAACTTTGTGTGGATTCAACCACAGCATTAACAGAAGTCTTAGTAGTCTTAGATCTTGCCATCTTATACTATACCTAAATAATAACTTTTTAAGTGTTTTAACGCAAAATATATATTATTTTAATTATATGTGATTGTTAACCATCATATAATTATTTGTTTTGCACTAATTAAAATTAAAAATGAGAAACAGATTGAAAAAGCCAAGGAAGAGATGTAGCAGCATTATTATTAACTAATGTCAATGCACCAAGAACATAATACGCTCCTAAAGATTTATTGTCTTTATCAACACCACTATTAACTAATTTTTCCAAAATATCCAAAACATTTTTTTTTATATTTATAATATTAGTTTCATTGTTCAAATAATTAAAATTAATGTTTCTAAATGGATCACCAGTAGGGGGGCATATTAGTCTTTTTGTTTCACAAGATAGTTGAGCCCTGTAATTCCAAATATCAATTAACTCCCTCATAAATTTAATTATTTGAATATTGTTTAATGTTAAAAACCAAGCAGGATCACTATAGTTACCTAAAGCATCAATATTTTGAAATAAATCAAGAGCTCTTAGTTCAATACTTTTTTCATTGGAAATATTTAGATTTTCTTTAATATCAATATTAATAGGAATTTTTAAAACTCTGCTTATTCTTATTAAATTTCTAATATTTTGAACAACTGATTTTGATATATTCATTCGATTATATGGATTTTTTATATTTTTACCAGATTTTATAATTAAATTATAGAGAGAAATAATGTCAAAACCATAAATGAATTCATCTTCATCCTTGTAACTAAAAAATTGATAGAAATTTAATGTTTTAAAATCGTCTCCAGATAAAAAATCAGTATCATTTGTACACAATTTTCTATTCATTAATGCTGGTCCGTGTAATGAATTGCATTTTCGTAATAAAAATCCTCTAAATACTTTTTGAATTTTAATAATAACTTTTGATAGTCTTAAAAATACATAAATTCGATTCACTAATTCTTTTTTATTTCCAGAGACTTTCAATTTATATTGTTTTGTAAATTGTTTTAGTTGTTGAACATTATAGTTGTTTTCAAAAAGAATATCTAAGTTATCTATTGTAGGCGTAGTAATGTTATCATTTGATATTTTTTCAACTCTTTTATTTGTTGGTATTGTTTTTTCACATCTAGAATATAAAAAACTAATATAGTCGTCCATTGACATAAATGTAATTGTTTTATTGTTTTTTTCAATAAAGTGATAATTATTTAAATAGCTATAACTCATTCTAATATACAACTATAAAATCTTTTTGAATTCTTTTAAATTAAAATAATTATTTAATAGTTATGCTGTAGTTATGCTGTTGTATTGGGTGTAATTCAATTTATTTATCATTTTAAAAAAAAATTGATTTAAAGACAAACTAGTAGAATAATGTATATCACAAAGAAAATGGCAGAGACAATCATAGACGGAACTCAATTTAACATTGATATTATTCAATACTCTGCACCAAAGGCAAATGCTTCTGGTGGAAAGTCTGTTAATATTTTGAATAGTCAAACTAAAACTGGTTTGAGAATTCACACACCACTAATGCTAACTTGGGGTGCTTCTGATTTTGAAGGTAATCAAAAGTTCGAGATGGCGCTACAATTTCCCAGTAATGACTATGCAACTGAAGATACTAAAGCATTTCTTAAGAATATGCAAGCATTAGAAGCAAAAATTAAATCTGATGCACTAAAAAATTCAAAGGAATGGTTTGGAAAGATTCATAAGAATGCTGAAGTTGTTGAAGCACTTTATACTCCTATGCTAAAGTATAGTAAGGACAAATTTACAGGTGAGCCGGACTATAATAAGGCTCCAGTTTTGAGAATAAAACTTCCTTTGTGGGAAGGCGTTTGGAAGTGCTTGATTTGCGATGAAGATAATAATAAACTATTTCCAGGATCACCAGGAGTAACTCCTCTTGATTTTATTAAGAAAGGAACGAATCTTGCAATTATTATGCAATGTGGTGGTCTTTGGTTTGCAAATGGTAAATTTGGTGTAACTTGGAAACTGGTTCAAGCCGCTGTTCAAAGACCAAAAGCATCTTTACTAGATGAGTGTCTGATTAAGTTGAAGCCATCTGATAAAGCAAAGCTAAAGTCACTACCTGCTCCTGATCCTGATGAAGATGAACAACCAGTTTCAAGCACAGTTGTAGAAGATTCTGATGATGAAGAAGAAATGGTTCAAGTTCCGGTTCAAGTTCCTGTTCCGATTCCTGTTCTAGATACAGTTCCAGATCAAGAAGTTTCCACACCAGTTCAACTCGCAATAGAAGAGCCAAAGAAGAAGAAGGTTATCAAAAAGAAGGTAGAAGCATAAGTAGAAAAATAAATTATTAGTAGTTTGTAGATTTTAATATTGTAACTAAATTAAATAACCTTTTTTATTTTAATTTTTTATCAAATAAAAATTAAAATACTTAAATAAAATAGATTCGAACAATAATATCACTTTTTTTAGAATCATTATCAATGCAATCATGCTCATTAATTTGAGATATACCTTGTCCTTTAAAAATATAAGTTTGTACTTGTTTAATTAAAAGTTGATCAACGGGTATACTCAACAATAGTTCTCCTAATTTTATAAAAATATATTTTTGATTCAAGAGAGAAGAAGTAAATGAAAATTGTTCTGTTATAATTATATTATTATCTTCATCTATAATAACATTTTCAGGTAGTTCAGGATTACATTTCACAATTAGATCACTTCCATCATCACAGTCAAAATACAATTCATTATGCCATAATGGAACAAAATATATTTTGTTATGTATTTGTAATTTATATATATTATTTTGAAATAAATCATGTAAACTAGGATTTAAAATATAAATTTGTAAATCTTTGAATTTTTCTAGCAATATGTCTTTCACTTTTTCTATTGTTTCGTCACTTAAGTGTAAAATACTTTTATATTTTATCAAAAAATTATATATCATTAGAGAATGTTCTTTATTCATATCTTCGAATAATTTTAATGATATATCTTTACAACCATTTACAATATCTTTGATAATATTTGATATGAATGAATTATACTTTCCTTTCATAATACTATCAATAAATAAATTCAAAATAGTTGTGTATCCACTTGTTTCATTTAAATTATTTAATACATTTGATTCTTCTTCATTATTTATAACACTAATTTCTCTCTTTAAAACATCATAAGCTTCTTTTATTTTTTGAAACATTTCCTTAGATTCATTTGTGTTTCCATTTTTGTCTGGATGATATTTCAATGCAAAACTATGATATTTTCTTTTTAAGTTTTCTAATGTTATATCTATAATGTTGTCAAATTCTAATACATTCATAGCTTCTTTCAAATTCATTTTAATTTAAATAAGAATAAATATTTAAGTTAAAAGTTATGAATAAGTTTGACAATATAAAATAAATAATTTTCTAAATGATATATTGGTCTATAGTTATTGTTGTAGTACTGAAAAAATGTGTATGTTTTGATTAATAGTTTTGAAATATCAAAGTCTTTTATTTTCTTTTGTATTATTAGTGTTGATAGAATATACCATATACAGTCTGTAATATCCAAGTTATAAATAAATATATCATATAATAAATCACGAAATTTTAAGAATTTTAATTCATCTATTTTAATAATAGAATCAACAATTTTATCACATATTATCTTATACGGTGTCATCAATAAGTCTATAGAAGTATGTAGATTTTTTATATTTGTTATATTTTCCATTTTCATTGTTTTCAATAATTTATTTTTCAAACATTTATTATAAAGAGCTTTCGTTGGTCTAGATATATTAATTATTTCACAACAGTTTAAAATATTATCAGGAATAAAACTAATCTCTTCACTAATTAACACAAACTTTAAATCTATAGAGCTAGCATTATTTTGTTGCATATAACTGTAAAAATTTTCTAAAAGTTCACTATGAATTTCATGAAAATACTTACATAATATTATTCCAGACTTGTCTACTTTTGCTGAAATAATATCAATAACTTGTAAATATATTTCATGCCATAGTAATTTTGAATTACAACCTAAGAGAGACATGTCTATTTCATAATGGATATCACTAATTTTGAAAAAATATTGTTGCTTGTTATAAGTTACACTTATTTTTTTTTCATATTTTAAATCTGTTGGACTATATTTTTTTATAGATTTTAAAAATTGTGTATACTTACCTATTCCATTTGGACCATAGAATATTAAATTTCGCAAATCGTTTATTTTCTTTGGAAATTTTTTGAATACTTTTTCTAGTTTTGGATGTAAATTTTCTTTTTGACTTGAATTTATATATTCTTCAAAATGGGTTTCATAAAATTTCATTTTATATAATAATATTTATGAACATTCTTTATTTAACTATATTACTTATTTATTATTCTATTCTTACATATTTTATAACTTAAAAACATTTATAGTTTATTAATAACATAATATTTTATGAACTTAGTTAAAAACATAGATCAATATGATGATAATAATATATATTTTTGTGAACCAATAAAAAATAATGTTATGAGTAATGGTAATTTTATTAGAATATTGTATTCAACTTCTTTATTTGTAATAAATGGAATAAATTTATTTATATGTTTAAATGAAGTAAGTATAGAAAAATATTACAATAAATATAAATGTTGTTTTAATCCATCACAACACAAAGATATTATTGAAAGTATTAAAACAATTGAAGAAAATTTGTTGAAAAATGTAAATATTAAAAATAAAGTACCCCAGTTTAAAATTTATGAACAACTTAAAAATGGGAATATTAAAATTTTTTATGAAAACATAGATAAGGTTAATAGTAATTTATTTATGTTAAAAATATCAGGAATTTGGGAGACAGAAATTCATTATGGTGTAACTTACAAATTTGTCAAAATTAACCATCCGTAATGAAGTATTTTAATATTGTCCCTAAAGTTATTACAACAATAATATTTATTATTTCTAAAAAGTATAATAACATCGAGTTTATCTTACTAAGTAAACCACTATATTTGAATTCTTTTGTTTGCATTCCATTATAAAATACAAATACTTGTATTATAAGTAATAGAGTAAATATATTCATAAAGTTGTAATAGCTATCAGGTACATTACCTTTTGAAATTAAGTCATAATTGATACTTAACAAGTATATAATGTAAATAAGAATTCCTGTAAGTAAAACAAATGGACCTATATTTTCCAAAATTAAAAATATATTACTGGAAGAACTTTGTAGTATATTTGTCATTAAGTATCCTATTAATAATAAAACTCCTGCAGTAAAAAAAGAAAACCCTATTATAGTTCCAGTTAGTCCTGATGGTGTGTTAGTACCAATTGTACATATTATTATTATTATTCCAATAATAAATAATGAATTATAAATACTAGAATACATTTCTATTCCGCTTCCCATTTCGCTTATAAATATAGTTTATATTATTTATCGTTTAGTTTATTATTTAATTGATCTATTTGGGTTTGAAGATCTTTCATTTTTGATATTAATAATGGTATCATTTCTAAATAGTTTACAGTTTTAACTGTAGTACCATCGATAGTTAATTCATTTACTAAATTTGGAAAATATTCTTCAACTTCTTGAGCTATAAATCCATAGTGTAATTTTTTATTTTCATCATTTTTGTATAGATATTTTTTTGGACTCAAATTCAAAATATTTTCATTTAAACTTAAGGATAAATTTTCTATATTTTCTTTTATAGAAATGTCTGAAGGATTTGAAAAAATTCCTTGAACTGTTAAATTTCCACCAATATAAACGTTTGCTGTTTTTTTAACAGGTTGTAATGTTGTAGTATTTGAATAACCCCATGTTATATTTTGATTACTATATGTAAAGTCTTTTATATAAGTACTTCTATTTGCTTGTTTACCACTATAGTCTCCCATTTAATATAGAAATATATATTTTATATTAAATAAACTAACCATTAATAATTTTAATTGTTATAAATTCTTACAAATTGTTGTAAATTGTTATAAATTATAAAAAAAAATAATTATTAATAATATGAGTCGTTTTAATACATCAACAAACCATCCTTTAATACCCAATGCAAATGAATACATGTTTGATAGACAATTTGTATCTATTCATTCTGAAGACAGAGACATTACAAAATACCCTAGCTCTAGTGAGTTTGAAATAGAACTACCACAAGATTATTGTAATGTTCAGGCAGTAAGATTAGATAGTTGGAGTTTTCCTGCAAACTATAATACATTTTCAATAGTTCAAAATAATATTTCTATATCATTTAAAATTACTCTCCCATATTATCCTACAAATTCTGATACGTTTTTAATAGCTGTATATAATGCACTAATATATAATTTAGATAATGAATATCTTGCTATAATTGAAGAAGGATTTTATAATCCATTCCAAATGGCAAAAGAATTAACAAATGCTATGAATGACTCTGTTTATGATGTTATTTTAGATTATTTTAAGATCAACACTCCTGGGTTGGTTATTGAGTTACAAAACAAAAAATATAATCAGTTTGTTATTGCTTATAATGAAGTTTCACAAAAACTTTGGTTTGGAAATAAAAGTTCAGGATTTATTATAGAGAATACTTCTTCTTTGTATAATGTGAATGCTTCAAAGGACTTGTTGTGTATAAAACAGTATCCTGATTTTTCAAATTGGGGATTACCAGCATATTTAGGTTTTATCAAATGTATTAATGGGAATGCTGTTACCGAAACACAAATATTACCTAAATTTTCATATGGTGATTATCAACCTGGTGATGGTGGTTATTGGTTAGTTCAAGATCCTGATTATTTTGGAGGAAATGTTTTTTATTTAGAGGCACCATTGAAGATAAATTTAATGGGAAACGCATATTTTTATTTAGAAATTGATGGTATGAATATAATTGATGAAACAATGCCTTATACGAAGTCAAAGTTTACAACAAGTACAAATGAAACAAATGGAATTGTAAAGTCTGCTTTTGCAAAGATTGCAGTTCCAACAACACCATTTGGTCAATGGTATGACAATAACTCTAGTAGTATTAAATTATATAATCCTCCTGCTGAGAGAATAAGAAAAATAAAAGTAAAACTGAGATATCATAATGGTATACTTGTAAACTTTGGAAATTTTGACTATTCTATTATGTTAGAGTTTACTTTATTTAGACCACAGAATTTGAGAGAATACAAAATGTATATACCCGAAAGTGTTAAGAATTTATTGTAGTGTTTTACTATTGTAGTACTACAGTATCCTTATTTATATACTAATATTATGTTCTGTTTTAATCCACTCGAATAACACATCTTTATTACATGTTACATAGTCTAATGTTTTTGGAAACTTATCTAATTTTAAAAACATTGGTTTCTTCATTTTAACTGTTTTATAAAAAAGATAATCACCATATTTGCTTTTACGAACACTTATACTACCATTTATAAATCTTACAATATTAGAACCAGAAGTTTCATTTACATCTTCAGCATCGCCTTTTTCAAGTATATCAATAATATCTTCCAATTTAATATTTTCTAAAGGTCTATTACCAAAACAAGACAATGATTTTGATTTTGACCCCCATGTAACATACATTCCAAACTTTCCTTTTTTTAATACAAGGTTTTCATCTTGATATATACCAATATTTAGTTCATTTTTTTTTATTTCACTTGATACAACTTCTTCCAAAGAGTATGAACCATTTTTGAGACGGTCAATATCAATCCCTTCTTTTACTTTTTTAAAAGTAACAATTTCTTTATCATTCACTTTTTCTATACATTTAATAATAGGACCATACTTTCCAATCATATAAAAATGTGTATCATCTATTTTGATTTCACATTTTTTTTCATCTAATATTTTTTCACAATTCGAATTTATTTCTTTAAAACAAGAATCGCACAATTCATACCAAATCATTTCACCTTTGCAAATTTTATCTAAATTATCTTCCATTGATTTTGTGTAATCATAATTGAAAATATTTGAAAAATTTTTTTCCAAGAAGTCCATGACAAGTATACCTGTTGGTTGAATTACTAACTTGTTTTTTTCATTTCCGAATTCTCTAACCGTATTTGTTTCTACAAGTGTGTCGTCGTCTAATTCAAAGTCTTTACATGAAATTTGTTTACCCCTAACATCTTGTTTTTTGACATATCCTCGTTCTTGAATCTTGTCAACTAACATTGAAAACGTAGACGGACGACCAATACCATAATCTTCTAATGTTTGTACTAGTTTTGCTTCTGTATAATGACTTTTTACTCCTTTCAACGTTACTTTTGAAACTATTCTTTTATAATAAATGATACTATTTTGTTTTAGTTGTAATAAAAAATGATAAATTAATTCATTTTTTTCTCTCTCTTTATTTTTTGAATCTTTATTTTTAACTATTTTCCAACCAAAAAAATCTAATAGTTCACTTGTATGAAAATAATTTGAATTGTCGTATGCTTTTATAGTTGAGTTGAAAGAATAATATTCTGCTGAAGCCATACAACTTTCAATACTTATTTCCCAAATTAATTTATATAATTTTTTCTCTCTTGAACTCATTTTTTCAGGTAATTCATGAACATTTATACTTGTTGGTCGTATTGCTTCATGTGCTTCTTGTGCTAATGGAATAGATTTTGTTGCCTTTGTTGACTTTGTTTTGGTTTTCTTTGGTTTCTTTGATTGATCATTTTTTTCTGACATATTTTCAGTATTTTCTATATCTTTTTTTGAATTTGACAGTTGTTCAATAGTGGGATTGATAAATTTTTCAAGATTATATGTTTGTAGAATATATTTTTTCACAGAATCAATAAAATCTTCACTATATTTTTTACTATCTGTTCTCATATAAGTAATATATCCACATTCATAAAGAGACTGACAAATTTGCATTGTCTCTTTTGGAGAAATATGCATTTCATTACTCGAAATTTGTTGTATTCTAGAGGTTGTTAAGGGTTCTGGCGGTTGTTTAAAAATTTTTTCAGGATTATTCCTTGAATAAACATGAGAGAAATTGGGGGAGTTTTCCAAAAAATTATTCATTAGAATATGATTTGAGAACTGTTTGTTTAATTCAAAAGGAATACACTTACTAGTAAAATATCCTATTGTGTTATATACTTTTTCTTCTTGTGTATTATTTATTTCTTTTTGATTATCATAAACAATTTTTAATGCAGGAGTTTGGCATCTTCCTGCACTCAAACTATTTTCTGCATTTTTAGAAATATACTTCCATAGTAAAGGAGAGATACTGAATCCAACAAGTAAATCTAATATCTGGCGTGACTGTTGAGAATGAACTTTTTGCATATCGATGATTGTTGGATTTGTAATGGCTTTTATTATAGCATTTTCAGTTATTTCATGAAAGATGATTCTTTTTGTAGTTTCAATAGGTAGGTTGAAGAGAGAACAAATATGCCAAGCAATTGCCTCTCCTTCTCTATCATCATCCGTTGCCAAAATAACTTCATCTGCATTTGCTATTTCTTTTCGTAAAAGTTCTATTTGTTTTTTTTTTCTAGGATCGTCCATTACTTCGTATTTTGGTTCAAAATTATTTTCAATATCAATTGATTTTAATGATTTAAGTTCTCTCAAATGACCGAAACTCGCAATACATTTATATCCAGGACCTAAATAAGATTCTATTTTTGAACATTTTGCTGGAGATTCAACAATAACAAGACTAGTTGAGGTTTTGAATTTTGACATAGTTTAATATATTATATTATATTAAATTATATTTAAACCTTTAACAATGTACTTTTATAAGTTTTACCTTTTCTTTTTTTCATTGTTTTTTTCACTTTTTGTTTTTTGTTTACTTTAATTGTTTTTATTCTTTTTATTCTTTTTATTCTTTTCAACTTACGTGTTTTTTTCATTTTACCTCCACGTCTGTAAGAAGTATAAGTTTTCGCATATGGATTACTATTTTGTGACTGTACTTGTGAATAACTGCGACTATTTGTTGTTTGTGAAATTGTAATAGCTTGAGGTGTATAAGGAATAGAACATAGACTCGCAACTTTTATTACTGTTGCGTCTAATAAGTTAGTTAAATCTCCAAAACTAGTATTATTCTTTCCTGTTAAGAACATTTCGGGTGTAAACCTTGATAATCCATATCTACTTAATCCAAAGTTATTAATAAATTCACCAAATATAGGTTGAGATATATTGACTTGATAAAATGAAGATGAATTTATACCATTATAAAAATAATCTAATAATGCAAATATAGAAACAGTAAATACTTGACTAAATGTTACTGGATAAGGAGTTGGAGTAGAAATTCTATATATATCTTTTATAAATTGTGGTAAAGAATTTGGATCTAACCCAATATCATTACATACATCACTAGTAATAGTTAAGTCTTGTGAACCATCGTCATTTGTAAATACGGACAACATAAATAATATTATTTGTACTTGTCTTAGTCCAAATCCTATAAATAAATCTTGCAATGTTACTATAGAATCAGGTGTCGATGAGTTAGCATTCAAATCTTCATGAGTAAAATTACTTGCTAGTTCTGTAAGTGACGTTATAACTCCATCATTATCGTTGTTATCATCTATATCATCACTTGTAGAGTATAATAAGTCTATACAAAATTGTTTAACATCGTATTTTATTCTTATTTTATCAAAACTATCCACTAATGATGATACTGGTCCAATTTTATTTGTAACATCAATCATATAATTGTTACATTTATTTAATAAAACTAATAATATTTTTTTTATTGAAGTATAAATGGAATATATGTTTTGTTGCTGAATTGTCATTCCTCCTTTTTGAATAATAGAATAGTAATCTATACTTCCTCCTGAAATTGTAGTATTATTTGGAAATATTGAACGAATAAAATTTATATTATATGATATCTGTTCTAAATTACACTGTGATGATGACACATATTTTTCTAAGTAAAATTGATACTCTTGACTTAGTTCGACAATTTTTGGTGGTATTATACTTATTTCTGAAACATCATATTTACTTGTAAGATCAAATGGTTGTAAAGTACTTACAAAACTATTAAAATTTTTTACTATTTTTGTTTTTGTTTCCTCGCTATCATATTGTCCAACAACAGGAGACGTTCTACTTGATCTAGATGGTTGTACTACAGTAGTATACTTTCTAAATTTATTTAATACTTTATCTTTACTTTGACCATTTTTAAAAAATAAATTTAAACTTGGTCGTATAAATGATAATGTTTGTATTTCTGTTGGGTTCAATGGTTCAAAAATATTCGCCCCTTGAGAGTTATTCACTAGTGATAAGCTTGGGAAATTTTCGTCAATATACTCAATCAAAGAAAAAATTTTATTTTCTGAAATTTTACTTATTAATGAAGTAAGAGTTTTCAAAAGGCTGATATTTAATCTATCTATTTGTGAAACATATGATCCAACTAGACTAAGTTGGTCTCCAATTGTATTATAAATGTTACCATCAACAGTTAGTGGGTCAACTTTATTCAAGTTATTTGATAAATCAATTAGTTTACTTAAAATATATAAAGCATTTAATAACAATAATTTGTCTATGTCAAATTGTATTCTTCCTATATTTGTTATAATACTATTTCTAAGATTACATATATTTTCATAATGACTATTCAAAAAACTAAATATAGTATTGAATTTTAATGGAATTTCTTGAACGAAAGACTTTATAATATTTTTATGTGACTGTATAACAACTTGTTCTCGTTGAGCTTCATTTGCCATAAAATAATTCGACCTATATAGTATTGTTTTTCCTATTGCGGCTGTTTGTAAAATAGTCGGGAGACCACACAGCCTTGATAGTAACGCAGCAAGTTCATCCCCACTTGAAAATGTATAGTTATTTATATTTGTTTGTCCAGAATCAAGAATTACTTTCAATACAGAATATACTTGTTGATAGTCTCCTGTTCTTTTATAGTCAGCAAGAATTTGATATAATAATGCAATATCCTCATTAGTTATATTTACAAATCCCGTATTGTTTGAAAATAATTTTAGTATTCTTGCGTCTGCAATTGGAATTCGGCTATTCAATTTTTCTGTTGTTTTCAAACGATTAAACCTTTCTTTAATTCCTGCTAATGTTGGAGAGTTCCAATCACCCGATACTTGTTGTGTAGCATTTAGTTCTGTTGTAATAATACTGAAAACTTTACCTAAATAAGGAACCCCTGCCCCACAAGTACCACAACTAGAGTTATCGTTGTTGATATCTTTTTCTACTTCACCAAAATAATAACGAACTACTTTTGAGGGATATGCATTTATATAGTATGTGACAAATTGTATAGCTGTATTGTAATTTTCACTTCCAAGTTGTTCATTTCTAATTGAATCAATTGCGGGTTTTAAATTATTATCATCTGCATACTGATTTTGTTCAGTTGGTATTTTAATAATTACTAATGAAAAACAATACATACCATCTTTTCCAAAAAATTTTCCGTTATTTGATAAGTAACACATAAATATGTTTTCACATGAAAAATAGTTAGATAATATTGGTATAATTAGACCTCCTCCATCTGTGCTTACAGGCATGTTTTCATAATCAATTGGTCTTGATGGGTCTAATAAGTTAGATGATGTACTTGCAGAATCTAATAATGAAGCACCAGAAATATAAGGAGTTCCGCCAGAACCTTCTACACCAAAAACTTCACTCATATGAAACATTCCTGCATCAAATAACATATTTATACTAGGCGGTATAGTAATTTGGAAATTTGTTTGAATGATTGAGTTAAAGTCTATCAAGTCTGTTGAATGTAAGTACCATTTTATAAAATGCGATATTTTTAGCATTGCTATATTTTTTTCATTTTCATTATCTCCAAACTTACTAGTATACTTTTCAAATGACATGTTTTCAACTAAATCTGGCTTTATATTAATAGAACCATTTGAAAGTACTATTTTTTGTTTCAAATCATTAAATATAAAATTTCCTTGATTTATCGTACTTGTATTTTCATTTGGTATTAAAAAACCATAAACAATATCGTCATATGTTATTGTTACTGACGCTGGTTCTAAAGCATGTTTTATTTCAAATGAATTAGCTACTTTATTTTCAAAAGTACCACTAGACATTCCATATTCATCATAGTTTAACTCACTTTTATAAAAATTCATAAAGTCTGATCCAATAAATTGACCAGTCATTAAATAATTTGCGATACCTCCTTGTGTAAATGTAACTGAATTATAACCAGTTCTATCTTTTGCTAAATCATGAAAAGTATCGTCGGGAGATAAAATTTTCAAAGGATTTGTTTTATTACTATTATAAGAAGGATAATAGCTGCGATCTGTTTGTTGAACCATTTTAAAAAGATATGGATTTACTAATGATTGATATTTTCTTAAATCTTTCTCACTTATAATAGTTGTCATGATATATATAGTTATTTTTTTATATTTGTAATAATCTTATTCCACCTTTCATAACATGCTTCTCTAGTTAAGTATTTTTTACTGAATTGATATGCATTTTCAGCAATTTCTTTCGCTTTCTCATAATTTTCAAATATCCAATTTGTTTTTTCAACTAGATCAGTCAAATCTCTTTGAACTGGAATATAATGTTCCCATTCTTTCAAATACTTAAAAAAAAATTCTTTATGTGGTCTGTCAACCAATAATACAGGTCTATGACTCCATAGTAAATGTTTTAGTCTTCCAGAATATCCAAGACCTTCAATATCGATTAACACTGCATATTTTTTTACTAAATCAGGAGTGGAAATATAATGTGACGCTTGTAATTGAATGTTATCTGTTTTCATCCAATACATATCAAAAAACTCAAAAAGTTGTGAATAATTATTTCCTATTTCTAACATTATTCTTCTTGTATAGTTAGTATTTCCATTACCAATCCAACCTACTTTATTTATTTCATAGTTTTCTTGTCCCGCTTTATCAATTTCAAAAGTAAACTGAGTATAATCCTCAATACCTACTTGTGGCCAAGCATGAAAATTAAAATCAGGTACTAAATTATTATGACTATTTTTCTTACTATATGTCAAATATTCATCAATATTTAAATAGTCGTGATCATCTGTATATATTTGTATTTCTTCAAAGTCGTTCCAATTATATATTTCATTTGCTCTTTCAATACACCACATAGTAGATGGGTTTCTTGATTCATAACCAGCAACATCATTAAAGACTAGTTGTCCGTTTTCTTTTTTAACTAAAAATGGCATAATAAATAAAAATCACTTGTATTTATATTTATTTATCAATCATAACTTCTTTTGCTATATTTTTTATTATTTTATTGTAATTTTTCTCATCTTCTTCTATATTAAAACCCCCCATTGATTCTCCAACAATTTTCATATATTCATCATGTTTTTTTGTAGTTGTATCTTGTGACAAAGGATTAACTTTTTGCCAGTCTGGAATTTGTTTAATATTTTTATTCGCAATACGTTTGATTGCTAATTTTATTTTTGCCTTTTCTTCATTTTCTTTTTCCCAAGCATTTTGATCTTTCACGTATAAAGTTTCTCTCTTCAAATCACTACAATGAATTGGTCTTTTAAATATGTCTAACTCTTTTAATCCATTGATAAATATTTTTGAAATACCTTCTGAATAACCTAGTTTACCTACATTTTCTAGATCAGTTAGTTGAAGTGTGAGAGAGTTTACGAAGTCCATAATATTGAGGGCGTCTTTACATTGTTCATTTAAAAAGAACTGTAAATTGAATTTATTATTCGTCGTGTTATTTGAATTATTCATTGTAATTGACTTATTCTTTGCCATTTCAATCATTTGTTTTTGTAACTCTAGATTTTGTTTATTTTGTTCTATTATTAACTCTTTGAGTTCTTTATTTTCTTTCAATTGATCCTGAAACAATGATACAATTACTGTTAGTGTGTTTGTAGATGAACCAAGTGTCGCGTTGTCTTTATCATTTTTGCAAATTTTTTTATGTTTCCATAATCCACCATGATTTTTATATTTTTTTCCACAAATACAAATGAACTCTTGGGGTTTTTTGTCTTCCATAATACTTCCATTTGAGATTTTTTCATGTTTACGTGTAGTTAAATGTTTTTTATAATCTTTTTTGTTATTTGTAATGTAGACACAGTTTTCGCATTTATATTTTTGGGGTTTTTCTTGGGATTTTGGGGTATCCATACTTCTACATTAGGAAGTGAAAGAAATCCCTAAATTCTTTTCAAAAAAAATAATAAAATTTTTACAATAACAAAAGAACAAAATAAATTTTGGAAGTGCAAACCATTATGATGTAAATCGGAAATTCTGCAAATTTTTTCCGCCAAAATCTCAGCACTTTCAGAAAATGGACATTTTTTTTGTCCATTTTTGAAAAGTATATTCACTTTATGGAAAAAAAAATGGAAAATTCCGCCCAGACGGAGATTTTATGAATATAATAACAATTTAGTATTTTGTTATCATATATAGGTATATATTTTTATTTATTGATTAATTTTTTTGAAATCACGCCAAGAAATATTCAATGACTCTTTTGGTTCTTCGACTGTTTGTTTATTTTGTTGATCTAGTTTGTCAGCTTTTTTTAGAGCACTGTCAACATATAACTCCTTCAGTAGTGTTCCTACTAAAAAAGAACCATCATGTTGGTCAATCTCACCATCTTCAATTCTTCTCAATACATTCAAAAATTTATTGAGTATATTTAAATCAATTTCATCTTTTCTTATTTTATTGTAAATGTCGGTATAATAAGTAAATAAAAATGAGCATTCACTCATACCCTCTTCGTGAACTTTGTCAATATTATTTCTGTATTTCGCTTTCAATAAAATCAAATTATTAATATCATTTTGTAGTAAGTGACTGTGTTTGAGTTCACGTATTAATTCTGTCTGGTCTTCGACATTGTTAATTTTTATCATCTTTTGCAATTGAAGTCTCGCTTTGTCATCCATATAAAGTATTTAAATATTAATTTTTTAAACTGTATTAATTAAAATATATAATTAATATATAAAATGCCAATTATACAACCCGCTGTAAATGGTATGATTGGTTCAAGTCCACATAATAGTGCTTTTTTAACTGGACAACAAAAGAATGAGCTTTTAACAAATTTGAATAAAATTGGTGGACTACGTAGAAAAAAAGGAGGTAGTATTGAAGTTCCATCAGTTCCAAATCAACATTTAATACATGATCCTTCTTCAAATACTTCCCAAGGTATAGGAAATCAAATAATAAACGGTACAAAAATAACTGCACAAAATGATGCAAACAGCGTATACGATAGTAAAGCTGTTCTTGTTCAAGTGCCAAAAGGGTCAACTGTAGGAGGAAAAATCAGTAAAAAGAAAACATATAAAAAGAAAAATTCAAAAAAAATGAAAAGAAATCAAAAACACAGAAAAACAAAAAAGAATAAAAGTACAAGAAAATAAAAAAAAATAATGGTATTTAAGAATACATAAATATTAGAATTATATATTAATAATATAAGTTATGCCAAAAGGAATAGACTGGATAAATTTTTTATATGTAAATATTGCTTTCATTGCACAAGTATTTGCAATGTATTGGTTTATATCTGTATCAGACATTAAAAAAAATTGGCCAAATTATAGATGTAATCCAATATTTATGCCATTAGCAGATAATATAGAAGAAAATTTTGTATATTGTGTTCAAAATATGCAATCAAACTATATGGGATATTTATTACAACCAATAACATATATATTGAACTCTTTAACATCATTGGGAGGAGACTTTTCTTCATCATTAAACTATACTAGAACAATGATAAGTAATATAAGGTCATTTATAACAACAATAACTCAAAATGTATTTGGAGTATTTTTGAATTTAGTCATTGAATTTCAAAAAATAACAATAAGTATTAAAGATTTAGTGGGAAAAATAATAGGGGCAATGGTGGCATTAATGTATTTGATTGACGGAAGTGTAAAAACAATGCAAAGTACATGGAACGGTCCACCTGGACAAATGGTAAAAGCAATTGGTGGAATGTGTTTTTATCCTGAAACAAAAGTCAAGTTAAAAGATGGGACAGTTGTAAACATGAAAGATTTAAATTTAGGAGATATATTAGAAAATGGTAGTAGAGTAGATGTAATAATGAAATTAAAAAATATATATAGTGAAAATTTATATAAAATAAAAAATAATTTTGGAAATATTTATGTTACTGGAAGTCATATGATATATAGTGAAAAAGATAAAAAATATATAGAAGTTAAAAATCATTCAGATGCAATAGAACAAAAAGAAATTAAAAGTGACTGGTTTAGTTGTTTGATTACAGACGATCATAAAATCAAAATAGGAGACTATACATTTTGGGATTGGGAAGATGATATTTTGAAAGTATAAAAAAGTTTAAATGTATTAAATTATTTGAATATTATCCATTTACTATATATGGATAATATTTCACAAAGCGCTAATAAAATAAATGAGATGTACTCAAATTTAACATACATGGATCAATATTTTGGATCCGTTTTATTATTTATTATATTAACTATTGTTTTATTTGTATGTGTTTCTTACACACATATAATGAGAAATTTTCAACCTATAAAAGATGACTGGCCAAATCAAAAATGTAAACCAAATGTTTTACCATTCGCAGGTTTAATCAATAAACCAGATAATATGACAATATTAGAATTTACATCTCAAAATTTTACGAATTGTGTTCAAGATATATTAACAAATATTATTGGTTATGCAATTCAACCAATAACATATATGTCAAAAGTATTATCAAATTTATTTCAAGAAATTAATACAGTATTACAGTTCATAAGAACATCTTTATCTTCAGTACGTTCAAATATGACTAATATAGCACAAGAAATTTTAGGTAGAGTCATGAACATAATGGTTCCCATTCAACAAATATTAGTATCTTTTAGTGACTTTGCAGGAAAAGTAAAAGGAATATTAACTGCTGGTTTATACACAAGCTTAAGTAGTTACTATGCACTTAAATCATTATTGGGCACAATTGTTCAATTTGTAATTTCTATTTTAATTATTCTAGTTGGAATGATAGTAGCAATGTGGATTTTACCGTTTACTTGGCCTGCTGCAGCTGCTACAACAGCAATATTTATTTCTATTTCTATACCATTAGCCATTATTGTAGGATTTATGTCAGATGTTTTACATATACATGGCGATTTTTCAATACCAGAGGTTCCTTCTCAACCAGCAAGTAGTTGTTTTGACAAAAACACAAATTTAATAATGAATGATGGAAGTTATAAGACAATATTAAATATTGAAGTTGGAGATACTTTGAAAAATGATATAATGGTGACTGCAAAAATGAAGTTGAATGCAAAAGAAGAGAAAATGTATAACCTTCATGGAACTATTGTAAGTTCAAACCATCTAGTTAGTTATGAAAATAAATGGATACCTATTTGTAAACATCCAGATAGTATTTTGATAGAAAACTATGAAGAAGAATTTTTATATTGTTTAAATACAGAGTCAAAACTATTAGAAATTAATAATGATATTTATCTAGACTGGGATGAATTATATGACAATGATATTGAATTATTATTGAATAAAATAAGTGAAATAGATAATAAAAGTATAATAAATACAAAAAGTATACATAAATTTTTTGATGGAGGGTTTGATTCTTCTACAATAATAGAATTATTAGATAATACCAAAAAAGAAATAAAAGACGTAAAAGTAGGGGATGTATTAAATGAAGGTGAAAAAGTTCGTGGTATTGTTGAAATAGAGGGAAATTATTTAAGTCAATATAATTTTAATTTAGGAAATGGAAATACATTTTCGGGGGGGCCAAATTTGAACATATGCGATAAAAATTTAGAAAATATTTTGTCAACTTTGGATTTGACAGAAAAGTATTCTGAAGTAAAAACAAACAAAAATAAATTGTATCATTTAGTTACAGATAAAAAAACTTTTTTTGCAAATGGAATAAAATTTTATCACTATGATTCATCAATAGAGTTATTTTTAGAAAGGTATTATTCAAAATTATTATCTATTAAATATGTATAGCATGGAAATTACAATATTAGGTATGAAAGTAAGAGTTGAAATTATTATTTTAATTGTTGTTGCTTATTTTGTATTATTTGGACATGTTTTATGTTCCTGTAGTAAACTAAATATTCAAGAAACACTACAAAATATTTCGGAAACAATAAAAGATACTCAAGTGAATGTTGAGGTAAAAAAAAATAAAAAAACAAAAGAGCCATTCACAAATTTGTTAAATGATGGTGAGTCTTCTAAATTCAGTATACAAATTAATAAACCTGTAGATACATCACCTTGGTTTAGTCCTAATTTAACTTATAGTAAAGGATCTAGTATGGGTAAAGGAGTTATGAATATTTTGGACCGTCAAAAACAACCAATTCCTTTACCAGAAGGGGAAATGTTAATGTTTGCAAATACACCATTTAAACCAGAATGTTGCCCAAATTCTTATTCTAACTCAACTGGTTGTGCCTGCATGACAGTAGATCAATATAATTATTTAATTGACCGTGGAGGCAACAATGTTCCTTACAGTGAATATTAACCTGGGTAAGGGAAAGTACACGAGCATATTTTACAATAACAAATATGACGACTTTCATCTGGAGATATGTCAATATCATCTTCTTCATATTCATGTTTACAATCTGCCTTGAGCCTTTTATCCAAAGACTCAAGTAGTAATTTTGAATGTAGTAAAAGATTATTGAATTTATTTTCTGAAAAAAAATGTATTTGACTTTGTAAAAATGAACGAATCTCAATTAACCTAATTACACTTTCATATTTATCTTCTGTGTTCATTATAATAACTAATAGTTAATATTATAATGAATATTTATATTATTTTATATATAAATACTTCTTAAAGAAATATTGTCATCTCTTTCTCTTTTAATCAACTTATCAATAACATCCTTTGTAACCGTAAAAGGAAAATCTACTTTTAAAGCCATTTCTCCCTCGAATAAGTTAGAACCAGGTTTCATAAGTCGGTATAAATTTAATTTTGTATGAATTATTTCTAAACATCTTTTCAAATTTCTTACACCATCTTCTTTATCACAATGATTTTCAATAATATAATGAACAGACTCAGGTGGAATAATAATCTCTTCTTGTTTAAATACTACTTGTTCGCGAATTTTTGGAAGCAAATAGTCGTTACAAATAACTGTTTTCTGTTTTCTATCATATCCTTTTGTTTGTATTCTATACATACGATCTCTCAAAATCGGATTCACCTTGGTTTCATCGTTGTAACTGAAAATGAATAAACACTTACTTAAATCAAAGTCGATTTCTGCAAAATATTTATCATGAAACTGACTATTTTGTGATGTATCAGTTAAATGAGTTAAAATACCCGCAATTTCCTCCCCTTTTGGAGTATCACTAATTTTATCTAGTTCATCAAAATAAATTACCGGATTCATGCACTTACTATCAATTAATATTTGTACAATTTTACCCCATACACTACCTTCATAAGTGTAGGAATGCCCTTCCAAAAAACTACTATCTGTAGCACCGCCAAGTGCAATAAACGCAAACGGGCGATTTAAAATTTTACTAATACCTTCTTTTACAAGTGTCGTTTTACCTGTTCCCATTGGACCTTTAATTGCAATAGCAGTTCCAATTGCATTAGGATTTGTAATAAGTTGTCCTAACATTTGCATAATCTGCATTTTTGCATCATTTAATCCGTAAACAGCTGAATCCAATGTTTTTTGTGCATTTTCCATAAATTCGTGACATGCATCAACGCCATTCGAAATATTAATTGGTAGTGTTTCATACTTATTAAATGGGATACGCATAAATGTGTCTACCCAGTTTTTTATTTTATAAAACTCTCCACTTCCAGGTTCCATATATCTGAGTGAACTGATTTTTTTGATAGCATATGCCTTTAGATGTGCAGGAATACTAGATTCCAAAATTGTAATTCTATAAGGTTTTTCAACACAAATAATTTTATTTATTTCGCGAACTTCCTTAATAATTTTCACTTGTTCTTCCTTTCCTAATTTTTCAAAGAAAGTAAAGTCATTCATACTATTTTTATCTCTTGTAATTCTTCTAAAAATTCTACAATTTTTTTCTTTTTGTTTTTTCATTTTCTTTTCGTTTTTTTTGTTTTTTTCTCTTATTTTTTCTTCGCATTCTTCTACAAGGGAATCGAGTATTTTATTTTTATTTTTATCTTGAAGATCTTTCAATTGTTTTAAAATTTCATTATCATTTTCTGATACTTCTTTTTTATCTTGCGAATTAATTTGTTCATCATTTTTTTTACTTTTTTTTTCATTAGACTTAGATTTAGATTTTTTAGAAGGTTTATATTCTTTTTCTTCATACTCTTCATCCTCATCATCTTCTTCATACTCATCTTCATCATCACTAGATACACTTTCATCTTCGTCTTCAGATTCATCCATATCTTCCCATTCACTATCATCTTCGTCATATTCATCTTCCCATTCTTCATCTTCTTCATCATGCGGACTTCCTATTGTAAATATAATATTTACTTTACCAGATTTATTATTATTATCATAATCTTCATACTCATCTTCACAATCATCATCTTCATAATCTTCTTCGTCATATTCATCAGACGACTCTGATTTTTTACTTTTTTTTTTTGAATTTTTTTTACTTTTTTTTTTATTTA